>ERZ791908.330-NODE-330-length-57660-cov-10.498655_pt1 | contig 57660 bp, 53 predicted proteins | sample MGYA00510144_ERZ791908 | MGnify/ENA primary metagenome ERZ791908 (study PRJEB30046, sample SAMN00792105) | human gut metagenome | study: EMG produced TPA metagenomics assembly of the A metagenome-wide association study of gut microbiota in type 2...
CGGGAGGATGCGCATGAGGGACCCGTTGCCGTTGTCGCGCTCGCCCGTGCGACCGCGGCCCGTGGCGCGGATGCTGTCGCAGGTCGCGAGCGCCATGGAGGTGTCGTCGCTCCAGGTGCCGGCGGGCTGGTCGTGGCTGCCGTGCCCCGCCATGCCCGTGCACCCGAACGTGCCGCGGGCGCGGAACTCGTACGGCACGCCGAGGGCGTCGCCCACGGCCTGGCCGTAGACGCAGTCGCGAAGGGTGGGGGAGGGATGCTGCGAGGCGGGCATGGGACTCATTTCGGGGGACTGGATTGGGCTGTGACGTGGTTATCCGATAAGTCCGTTCGAGTCCATGAAGTCGACGAACGAATCGATGATGTCGTTGGTGCGGTCTACTATGTCGGCCTCGGTGAAGTCCGTTTTCGACCTCACGATTCCAAGAAGCTCCACGTTCCTGGTGCCCTCTCGGGTCCTCCCGTTTCCGTCAACGAAGCCCTCGTAGTACTTCTTCTTGTCGGAGAGACGATAGTCAGCGGCGCGGATGTTCACACGCTTCTCCAGAAGCGCCTTGTTGCCGAAAGCCTCAAGGTTAGAACGGTCTTGCAGGGGCTCCACCTCTGCGCGTTTGCGGGCGTAGATGTGCTCCACCTCGAGGACCGTGTCGTTGTCCCATAGCTCCTGCGCCGAATCGTGGTACGCCCACCAGGCGAGCATGGAGCGAGTGATCGCGCGCTGGTTGGTGAACTGGAAGGCGCGGAAGCGGGCAATCACGTCCTCCCGGCCAAACCGGTAGTTCGAGAAGCTCACGTCCGTGCCGTTCACAATGTTGACCATCTCGGGGAACATGGGGGTGCGAAGGGAGTTCACGCCCGGACGCTCGATGGCGTAGTACCAGACGAAGGCGATGGTGAGGTCGAGCAGCCGCACGAGGCCCTCGTCGTCCAGGTTGTCGCCGTCGTCGCGGCGCGCGAGGAACCAGACGCTCAGCAGGTAGTACCACATGCCGTTGGGAGCGAAACGCAGGGTTGCGAAGCGTCTGTTCGCGGCGTCGGAGAAGCCGTCCCCGGCCTCGACGCGCTGCCAGAAGCGGAGGAGCGACTCGAGGTCGTCCAGGGTCCCGTCCTCGCGCAGGATGGAGTACTTGTCCCTGGCGTAGAAACCGCGCAGGGACTCGGTGGTCGTGTCCGTCGTGCCCATGAGCGCCCTGCGGTAGTACATGTAGCGCGTGAAGAGCTCGTCCATGGGGGTGCCGCGAAGCGGGCGGAGAAGGTCGTTGGCCCCCTCCTCCATAGCCTTCCAGCGCGTGACAAAATCATCCTTCTTGCCCTCGCTGGAGAAGTGCTTGTAGAGCTGGCTCTTGAAGATGTCGGCGTCGGAGAGCGGGAGCCCGCGGTCGTTCAGCGTCGAGAATATACGCAGCGCCGTGTCCTGCGACCCAGCCTCGATGGGGAGCAGTATCACGTGGCGCATGATGCGGGAGGCAAAGGGGGCCGAGTAGCCGTCATAGTTCTCGGCGAGCTCCGCAATCTTGCCCTGGAAGTACCGGAAGTTCTTCGCGTAGCTGCTCTTCCATGCGGGGTTGGCCTTGCCGTCCCGAAGGATTTGCAGGAACTCGCCCTTGTCGTTGTCGGAGGCGACCTCGGACTTGATCTTGAGGCCCTCCTCGGTCATGTCGAGGTTGCCGTAGTCGTCGGACTTCCAGATGCACGCGGCGATGTCGTCGTGGAGGCCGACGGAGTTCCTGTCCCTCATCTTCGCGAAGCGGTCGTAGAGCGCCCTGAGCAGGAGCATGATGGTGGTGAGCCTCTGTTGGCCGTCGATGATCTCCTGCTGCCCCTCGTCGTTCTTGAACGTGACTATAGGCCCAAGGAAGTAGTCGTTGCGCTTGTCGAACCGGTCGCTTGCATTGTTGGGGAACGCGAAGGCGAAGAGGTCATCCCACAGGGTGGAGCACTCGTCTTCTCCCCAGGCGTATGGCCGCTGGTAGTCCGGGATGAGAAAGTCGGCGTCCTCGTCCTGGAGGAGCGTCCTAATGTTCTTCTGGTCGACCGTCAGCTGAGACATGGGTTCCCTCAATCTGCAGGAAGTGGCAGTTCGTTGCTGTTCAAATATCCAACTATCGGGCTTCGTGCCGGGTGCGTCTAGTCTAGGTCTGCGAATGTGGGGTGCGGAAGCCGGACCGCATCATCGCGTCCAACCCAGGCACGCTTAGGATCTCGATAGGCGAGGTGGGGGCGGGCGGCGTGTCCGACCCGCGCAACGGGACGCTCCTCTCCATGTTCAGTCTGCTCAACATTGGGGAGCGGGCAGGCAGCGGCTACGACACGCTGCGCGAGGGTACGTACAGTGCCGGCAAGCCCGACCCCCTGCTCGAGGAGCTCTGGGAGCCGGACCGGGTGCGCCTGACCCTGGAACTTGAAACGAGCGGTCTGGCTGGCTTCCGCCTGTCGGGTATGGGAGGGGAGTCCTCACCCCTTGTGACGGAGGTTGAGCCACCGAAGAGTATCAGAATGCCTCATGCTGGCGATCAAGTTGACAACAACGCCGACCAAGTCACCGATCAAGTCACCGTCCAAGTGCCGACAGGCGCCCACCGCGCTGACGATCCGGTAAAGGAGCTTATCGCTGTCCTAGGGGATTGAGATATATCAGCTTCAGAACTGATGAGGGAGCGGGGGCTGAAGCACCGTCCAAGTTTTAGGGAGCGCTACCTTGAGCCTTCCCTCGCATGTGGACTCATCGAGCGAACCATCCCCGACAAACCAACCAGCAGCAAGCAGAAGTACCGGAAGGTGAAGCGATAGCATGGACAACTTGGACAGGAAGCTCAACGATGCCTTTCTGGGCTTTGTGGTGCGCGAGGCCTCGCGAAGCTCGTTTGCGGAAACGCCGTCCTTTCGAGCTATGTGTTTGAGGATGTAGAGAAGCGCATATAGCAGCAGATAGATGGTGGTGGCCTCCGGACATGCTGCGACGCGCGCAGCTCGAGAAGCTCGGAGCTGCTGTAACTCCTTAACATCATGCCGTATTGAGCGAGAAGTTCATCTTCGCTGGGAACCCGCATTGACAACTGCTCCCACGTTGCGCTTGTAGTCGCCCGGGCCCGAGACGGAGATCTTCGGGACCATGATCTCTTTCGCGTTGCGGGCTGCCCTCGCCATGCGCGCCGGGGTTCAGGCACGAGCTCGTCGCCTCGCGCTGGTACACGCGGTCGAGAATGGTTGTGTAGTTCTTAATCGCTGCGATGTTGTTCGGCATACCCTAGCCCTCCTTGCTCTCGTCGGCGAGGCCAGCGATCCTCTTCCAGCGGCGCATGTAGGCGGCATAATTGCCGCCCGCGACGCCTGCGGGCTCCAAGCCCGTTGCACCGCTCGCAGATATTCGTGAAGTCCTTTGTGAAGTGCCGCCGCGCCCTCGAAGAGCCACGGCTCGGCGGCCACCAGAGCTGCTACGTCCCCGTCGTGCTCCTCGAGCAAAGCCTTCGCGGCCTTGACATTGCGGGCACCAGCAGACCTCAGCGCGAACTCCACGCGCTCGTCCACCATCTTCTTCTTGAGCGCCGCAATCTCCGCGTTCAGCGCTTCGGTAGCCTCCGCCGTCTTGTCCGCGTTCGCGACCTTGCCCTGGAGCTCCGCGATATGGGCGTCATTGGCCCTGAGCGCCGCCTGGTAGTCGGCCGTCCCACCGCTGGCGCCGCCGTCCCCTACCTCTTGCGCGCCGTCCGTCTGGGCGTCTTGGTGCCCCTGTGCGAGAGCCTGCTCGCCCGAGTCTCGTTCGCCTACCGAACCCTGCGTCGCCTTGCCATCCAGATCACCGTCCATCGTTGGACCCCTTTCGTTCGAGCGGGCTCGATACAAAGAGAAATGCCCGCACCATTAGGTACGGGCATTGTCCGGTGGTGTCATAAGCAGTGATTCTTTGAGGGGACCTTATTCAGAAGGGGGTGTCCTCTTCAGAATCTTCAGGGCTGGGTGTTTCTTGGGAAATGCTTGTGCCTTGAGCTGCCGAATTAATCTTGGCGACTAGCTCCCCAAGACGATTCTTCTGGTTGGGTGTATAGGAGTCATCGGCATCGTATAGAAGCTGTTCATCGGGGTTGTCAAAAAGACGTTTGACAAGTAACACATAGTTAAAAGGGATGGGTTGTGCGCCATCAACAGCCATCTGGGCCACCGCACTACCATTCTCAGCATGTGTGAATATTAGTTTAAGGGGCATTAACGACCTCCAAATCTTCGGAAGTTATACTTATGAAATCTCTTTTGGACGGAGGGCTCGCCACCATCGGTTATCTCAACAACCCAATCGAGAGAACGCTTGCCGTCAATAGATCCTTCGAGAGTTGCTGACCTACTAACGAGTTTCCCCGCAACATTTCGACAGAGAACAATCGTTTGGGCATCTGCGAGCATTGGTATGGTTGCATTGTGGGTAACCACGATAGTCTGTCTAGTTTTCTTGCTGTCCTTGATTGCAGTTGCTAGGCCATCATTGATGTAATCAGCCGCAAGGTTATCCTCCGGCTGGTCAATAATCAGAGGAGCAGAATTACCATCAAATTCAAGGATCAAATCGAGAAGAACTGCTGTTTTGCGTCCTTCGCTAAGCTCGTCCCAGTTCTGTCCGTTCCTGGTAATGATGCTGAAGGTGCGTCTCTTCAATCTCTCAAGATTATGCGCGACGGCTTCACCCATGGAGGCAAGTGTTGGGATGTTGCGCCTATGGTCAATTCCCTCGATGCAGGCCGCAAGCCCCTCGGCTGTAACATCCTGAAGGAAATCAAACTTATAGCCAACGGTAAGAAGGTCATTAATGGCTTGCAGAAGAGCGTCTCCGCTCATCTTGAACGAATAGACGACGCTGAGTCGATGGCCAGCAAGACACTTAGTTTTTGGAACGTCCTTAAACTCTTGGGAGATAAGGAGTTCCTTAGCCGTCGAGAAGGCTTCGAGATTTGATTTTAGGGCGACTATTCCTTTAAGAACAGAGGTCAACGCTGCGCGCCGTCGCTCATCGGACTTTTTGGCAGCGTTCTCCTCAAGCGAGAACGATTGTGCTTGGGTATCAAGGATAGTTGCTATTTCTTGTTCAAATCCTGTGATTGATTTGCCGAATAGTATTCGTCTGCGAAGTGCTTCAGCCTCCTCGTGGATGTAGGGCAACAGCGGATTCTGATCGAACATGTTCTCAACGGCCAGAAGAGAAGAGAGAAGGCTATCCACAGCCGCTTGATTCCAGGCAAGAGAGAGGCTCAGCTCAGGGCTAGGCTGGAGAATTGTAATCGGGTTGCTGTCAAGGGAACCGTCCGTAATGAGGTCACATGGCGCGGGAAGGCGGAGAAGAGCCTGCTCGGCCTGATGGGCGGCATCGGCAGCAGCGAACATCTTAGAAACGAGATTTCTCACCTTACCGAAATTTGTGTCTAGCATCTCCGAGGCGCCTCTATCTTCCGGGAAGACGTCCTTAAGGATTTGGATGCTCTCGATAGTGTCGTGATTAACGGATTTATCGACAACCTTGCTGATGTAGCTTTGGTTAATGTAGTAAGGCGAGGTCGAGTCGTTGCGCTCGAGTTTTATGTCATCTATACCAAACTTGTTGTAAAAGGGGTGAGTCTCGAATGTGCTAAGGATACCGGTCTTACGGGCAATTGCTTCAAGAAGTAGCGTCTTGCCTGTTGAAGATCCTCCTATGATTACATTCAGGCCTGATGATAGCTCTACATCAATATCAACATTAGTGTTTGAAAGCTGGATATGTTCGATGGAAGGTAGAGGGTTAAAGAACCCTGCTGGCGGGTCTTGCTGGTAACAAAGCCTCGTCTTTTCTGAAAGGGCCATGCGAAGCCCTTCAAAGGTAGGCTCGGCGAAAACCCAAGTTGGCGTAAAGGACTCGGCAGTGTCGTTTTTGGGCTTAGGGTACTTTGAGGGATCGTAGTTATCTGAGCCTGTAAGTAGGCCGGTAAACTCGGCTATTCCGATTTGCTCGAAATAGCTCTCCGTGTCATCGACGTTCGCACAAGATCTGGCAGTGAAACCATCGAAAGTGTTGTAGTAAATGCTACGCATCAAAACATCATCAAACAGCTCGCCCTTCTCGACGGCATTGTCGAAGGTGGAGTGTGATTGACCACCATGTGGCAAGAAGAGGAATTCGAATGCTCTTAGGCTATTGAGGATTACGGGGAGCGTGGGTATGTTGTCGGATTTGCTAGGCAGCTTATTCGGATAAAGCTTGTCGAGAACGGCATTGATGCTGTTGATGGTCTCGGTGTTAATGTGAGGAACGTTGAAATAGGCATGAGAATGGTATGGCTTGGGACCATTTGATTTCACATGAAGCTCAACCCCAAGTATTAGAACAACATCATCAAGATGGCTGGAAAGTACATCGGCATAGGCCTTCGAGTTGATGGTGTTGTGATCAGTAAGGGATATCATGGCACAATGCCCTTGTGCCATACGACGAATAGCCTTCAATAGGGTGGCGCTGTCGTAAGAGGTGCCATCCCTATGGTTTGCGTCCGCATATGTATGGATGTGCATGTCACAGTAAAAAGGATCAATCTTCAATTAGACTCACCTCGCAGGTAGCAAAGAACTGGCTACACCCACACGCCCTTGATGCTCTTCCCGTCCCCAACCTTCCAGTACTTCCGCCCATTGATGGAGCCACCGAACGCGAAATGAGCTGGCCTTTATCAAGGAGCGCCTGACGCTTGGGACCAGTAGCTTTATCCTTTTCCAAAACGGGAGTTACCAGGTCGATTGGCGAACCGCGCAACACGACCAGTTCGTCGGTCTTCGGATCATAGAGTCCCTGCACGGTCATCTTCCTCTTGGCCATGCTCACGGGGACAGCTTCGGCGCTCACCGCCGGGGATGCGGCCTCTGAGGCGGGAGGCCCTGGTTCCACCAGAGGAACAACCGCCGGCTTGTCGTGGGTCGACGCCTTGCCCACCCGCAACCCCATCGCCGCCATCATGAACCGCACCTCGCCGTATAGGCTCTCAATAAACGTCCGTTGGAACTTGGTGATCTTGTACTTGGGGGCAACCTTGTTCTCCACGATGTCCGGGCAGCCGTCCATCGCCTGCTGTATGGCGTACTTCTCGAGGCCGCTCACGGTGTCGAGGGTGAAGTTGTTCGAGTCGTCGGAGAGAAAGAGCGCAGCCCTGTCCCACCACGGCTTCTTCTGGTTGTGGTCGTTGAGGCGGTTCACGCCCTGCGTGGTCTGGCCAACGTAGAGCCGCCTCACTTCCAGGCCGTCCACCTTGAGCAGGTAGTAAATCCCGCGCGAGGGTAGGTCGAGCTGCCTGGCACGAGCGAGGTGGTTGCGACGCATGCAGACGGTCGTGATGAGCGAGCCCACGCAGTTGCAGAGACGGAGACCGTCGGGCTCCCCGTCTATGAACTGCGTGGTCATTGTCCTGTGCTCGGCCACTGCTTCCTCCTATACAATCCTCAGCAGCCCCTGGTAGAACACGCTGGGGAACATGAACTTCCGAGATAGCTTCTTCTTCCGGTCGTTGTTGTCGAACGCGACCTCGATGTAGTTGTCGCTCAGGTCGGTGACGCGCCCGTAGCCGAAGGCCTTGTGGAACACCGAGTCGCCGACGTCCAGCAGGTCGAGCTCGCCCTCGGTCACGAGCGGCGCGGCCTCGGCGACCTCGTCCCTCTCCTCAGGCCAGCCCTTGAGCCACCACGCCACGCGGTGTCCCGTTGCCCTGCCGCCACGGCGGCTCAGCTGGAAGCCCGCGCCCTGTCCGTTCAGTCGCTTCACGACGTCCGAGACACCCGCGCCGTCGATAACCCATAGACACCCATCGCCCCCGCGCTTGTCGAGGTACTCGAGCCCGGCGTCGTCCAGCTCGTCGTCGAGCCAGTCGCGCCTTGCGTCCCCCTCGCCCCTCGGTGTGAAGCTTGCCGACGGCGTGACGCCCTTAGAAGATACAGGATCAATCTTGTCCATAGGTTGCGTAGCGGCTGGCGAGGGCGCGGCCTCACCCGTTGTCCATGCCGGCTCGGCTGAGGAAGCCCTCGACAGCCCGTTGGGCTCAACCATTGACTCCTGCTGGGCCATCTCCATGTACTCGAAGTCAGAGAGGGTAGTATCGAAGAGACCGACCCTCTCGCCCTCGTGCCGGTTCACGCCCGCGTAGGTGAGGGAGGAGTCCTCGTAGCGGCGGAACTTGTAGACCGCATCGTTCATGAGGGCGTCGTTGAATACCCCGAGCGACACCAGGAGCTCGAAGTCCTTGACCGTGAGCCCCGTCACCTTCTTGAAGAGCCCAGGCTCCAGCTGCGTGATCACGTCCTTGAGCGTCTGCTCGCGGTAGTCGGTGAGGTACATGAACACGGGGATGCGCGTCGCGAACTTGATGAGCTTCTCCTGAATCTGCTTTCTCTTGCTCTTGAGCTCCTTCTCCTCTGCAGTCATCTCCTTCTGCTCCTTGGACGTGAGGTCATCCCTCTCGCGCTTGGCCTTCTTTATGGCCTCGGAGCGGTTGATGATCGTCTCGATGTCCTGGTTGAGGTTGCGGAAGCCCTCTATGCTCATGAGCGCCTTCAACGCGTCTTCATTGCTGAGGATACGGCGCAGGGTGTCGTTGTCGACGTTGACGAGCAGGGCGCTCTCCCAGCGGCGCGCGAGCAGCGTGGCAGAGGTGCCCGCCATGGCGATGTCGAGGATGTCCGCCGCGCTCACGGGGCGCATCGCGCTCCCGTCGTAGGCGAGAACCGGGAGGAAGTCTATGAACTCGCCGACCTTCTGCTCCGGCCCCTCGTTCTCGTCCACCTTGAGGCGGCAGCTGTAGTCCGAGACCATGCGCAGGGACCTGTCGAGTGCGAAGTCGAAGACGTAGCACTCCCTCTTCACTATCTCGGTGTTTCCCGCGTCGTCCTTCATGGTCCAGGGCGACTGCACGCGGAAGGCGGCCTGGAAGTAGGTCTCCGGGCTCTTCATGTTCGTCAGCATGAAGATGCCACACCACGGCTTCACGGTGACGCCAGTTGTCAACTTGCCGCAGGTGAGGGTGATGGTCTGGGAGTTGAGCGGGTCGGCCATCGACTCTCGCACCTTGTCGAGCGCCGCCTCTCCCACGCCCGCCTCGGGGCCGGCGCACACGTTTACGGTGTAGTCGTGGAAGAAGACGTTCTGCGGCTCGGCGAGGAGGTTCCTCATGGCGTAGCAGCTGTTGACGCGGGGCAGGTACCAGAGCGTGTGGTTGAGCACGCGGAGCAGCCTCGTGTCGGAGTACGGCAGGGCGGGCTTCTCGGCCCCGAGCTTTAGGTCGTCCACGGCCGAGGGCCTGTATGCGCCGCGTATGAGGTCAAGCCACTTCTGGACGGACTCCTTGAGCACGAACTCCGCCCCGGCGCCCTCCCCCTTCGCCTCGAAGAAGGCATTGAGGTCGAAGCTGTTGTACTCGCCGCCGAGCGCCACCTTGCGGATCTCGTCGGGCATCTGGTAGGTGAGCATGACCATGCGCGGGAGCGACTCGTAGGGGTTCGGGACGCCGGGGTGCTCGCTCGGCCAGTCCTCCTTCGCCTTCTGCTCGTCGGAGTACGTCCAGTTGAAGATCTGCTCCTCGATGAACTCGCCGGAGTTGAGAGCCCGGAAGGGCGTGCCGGATAGGAAGAGGTAGTAGCGGGTCACGATCGGCAGGTCGCCCTCGTCCATCTCGTTGCCCGTGTTCACGTGGCCTACGCGGGTGTCGATGTCCTCCTGCGTGTCCCGCTCGTCCTCGTCCTCCTGCTCGAAGAGCGTCTTGGAGTTCTCGTTCCACGCGCCGAAGTGGTACTCGTCGAAGACGACGAGGTCCCAGTCCTCCTCGCGGACCCATTCGTGCTGCGGCTTGATGCGCCCCGACCGGTCTCGGCCGAGGAAGTCCTGGAAGGAGCCGAAGCATACGATCGGGCGTGATTTGTCTGCCGCCTCGTACTGCTCGGCGATGTTCGGCCTCCCCGGCTCCTTGGGCCTGCTGATGAACTGCCATCCCTCGAAGTCGACGTGCGTGGTGAGGTCCTCCTCCCACGCCGCCTGCACCGCCGGCTTGAAGGTCAGCACGAGCACGCGCCTGAACCCCATGTCCTTGGCGAGCTCGTAGGTGGCGAAGGTCTTCCCGAAGCGCATCTTGGCGTTCCAGAGGAACTTGGGCGTACGTGTGCCGCCTTCGCGCTCGATGGAGCGGAAGTACTCCTCGGTCTTTTGCACCGCTGCCTCTTGCTCGGGTCGCATCGCGAAGTCGCGCGTGCGCCTCTCGACGTTTGCCGCTCGGTCGCGCACGGCGATGTATCCTGCCCTCACGTCCTCGACGGTGCAGCGGAACCACTCCGTCTTCTTGCCGTCGCGGTCCTTCAGGCGATGGAAGCCGTTCGTCTCGAGGTTCGCATGAACGTCATGGTCCATGAACGTGGTGCCATCAGTGCGCATCGCAGGCTCGACGAACACGACCTCATAGGGCTTCTCGCCAGGCTTGAGCGTCGGATAGTGCTCATGCATGCGTTCCTCTATGGTGCGTGAGGTGTAGCCGACCTTGAGCAGACCCTTGAGCTCGGAGTTCCTAGGCTCGCTGTAGGCGTAGATGATAGGCTTTGCGTCCGTACGGGGCGGGAAGAAGTCGTTAGTCGGCATTGGAGTCACCAGTCTGGGGCATGGGCTTCATCTTTGATTCGATTTCGTCCACCGAGGCGTCGTCCAAATCGAAAAGTTGATAGAGGTCCTGGTCGGTGGGCTTTGTTGAAAGGTCTATGACAGGCAGGAAGGCAAAGCAGCTTTTCGAGATGTTTTGCGTCGGCGTCGCCTGCCAGATGAGGTATCTAGCGAACTTGGTTCGGAGGTAATCGGCAAGGTTTTCTGCCTTCTGCCGCGAATCGAAGGAGTCGACAACGAGATAGGTCTCACTGCAAACCGTCTGGGGAGGCAGGACCTCGATGACCGTAAGCATCTTGCGCTGGCCGTTCTTGTCCGATTGACCTGCGTGTTCTGCGGCAGCCTTCGAAACGATAACCTTCCACTGGCCAACCATGTCCAGCCCCGCCGTAACCTCATTGGACTTTACTGTCGTCAGTCCACCGCGGTATCGAAGCCTGAGATCACCCCTGTTGGACTCGCTCCCCGCACCGATACCGAATGGTTTACGGGACCGGACGATGCCGTCGTAATAGGCTGTCGCCGTCTTTTGGATGGTCCGTATGATATGGACGGCCTTGTCAGAGGCAATGTATATGGGGAACTCATCGAGCTGGCGGTTTGAGGTCATGGACTCGCCGTTTTCAATCAACGTAGCCGTGCATGGCCCGTCGTAATCCCTTTCCCAGAGGAAGTATGAAACTCCCCCAGCAATGTCGACCCCCTGAAAGCAATCTCTCGAATCGCTGTAGGTAACCATTTCCTTAATTCGACGGTCATGAAGCATAGTGTCTCGGAAGCTGTCAAGGCCCTTTCCACCCGACTGCCATTTTGCCGGAACGATCATGCAAAGGTATCGAGGGTTTAGCTTCTTGGCCTGGTCGATGAAGCGGTGGTAAATCGGCATAGCGCTACTGCCGTTACCGCCGCCATCGTTCATCTGGTAGGGAGGGTTGCCGATGATGACGTCGAATTTCACGTTGAATACCTCTTCGGGCCTATCTAGATGGATGAACTCATAGGCATATGATTCCAGACCGTCTGCACGGTCGTAGACAGCTTTGGGCACGCCACAATACTTGCATCGCCCGGCCTCCCAAGTGTGTTCAAGTTGCCGGTAGTCAATGCGTCCTTGAGGCTCATTGAATCGCACGACCGAGTACTTACTGTTTGGGTATTTCGAGCAGTACAGACTGCGCCGCGAGAGCAGGCTCGTGAGTTCCGTGATGGCTATTCCGTAAATCTGCCTCTTGTAGATGTGATCAAGACGCTCCTGCAGATCCGGGTACTCGCTTTCTAGTCCGCTGATTAGTCGCTTGGCGATCTCGCGTAGGAACACGCCTGACTTGCACGCAGGGTCCAGAAACGTCACGTTGGGGTCGCTCCATATCTCCTGCGGAAGCATATCGAGCATCTTGTTCGCTAGCTCGGGCGGGGTAAAAACCTCGTCGTTGCTCAGGTTCGCGATGCAGCTCAGCACATCCGGGTTGTAGGCACTCTCGAAGAGGCTACTCAACGTCCATCACCTCGTAGAGGCTAGTAAGCGGATACTCTCGAATGGGCTTGGGGATGAACGACTTCGTCTCCTCGTCGTATTCCCAGTCGACCGCTGGAGTGTTGCCTGCTCCGAAGAGCGAGCGGGTGTGGCCCTTGTCGACGTTGCCCTCCAGCATCTCGTCGAGGCGGAAGTCGCGACGCTTCACCTTGTCACCCAGGACGACAGACCACTCTGAGAAGACGATCGGCTCGTCGGTGTCTCGCCCATGCTCGTCCACCGCCCTGAGGCTGAGGGCGTTGCCGTTGAGGATGTTTCGCTCGAGCACGAATGCGATCGCATCGAGGAAGGCCTGGTTCTGGCTCCCCTTGGACACCCGCGCGTAGCGACTCTCAACGATTCCATACAGCCTCTCGCGGCATGCAATCGTGTTGTCACGGAGAAGCTCGACGCCGTAGATGCTGCCCACCGCGATGAACGCGTATCTCTCCCACTCCGGGAGCGACCTGCGGTACCGCGAGTCCACCACGTCCAGCTTCCGTCTGAGCACCTCGGAGAGAAAGTTGCCGTCGCCGCAGGCGGGCTCGAGGAACCGCGAGTCGATGCGCTCGGTCTCCTGCCTCACCATGTCGAGCATGGCGTTGACCTCGCGCTCGTTCGTGAAAACCTCGCCGTGCTCCTGGACGCGCTCTTTTGACTTGACCTGTCCTGCCACCCTCTAATCCCCCTCGGAGAGTTCGTTGATGATGCACGAGCGGATAAATGCGAGTAAGTTCCTGCCGGAAAAATCGAATCACCTCGGCGGCAGCGACCTTGAGGTTCTTCGAAACTCGAGGCATTATTAGGACGGAATCGTCCTCCACGAGGACATCCCTACACTGCGACACGCTCGCACCGCCCTCGGTAAGTTCCGCATACTTCGCTTGGCCCTTCGCGAATGAAATTAAGCCGCATGCATTTTACCATCTGATGATCGTGCGGATTAAATATCAGTTCGGTCACCGACAGATGGGAAAACTCATGAGAGCGAAGAGCGGGGAGAGAAGTCCGCGATAAAATCTGTCATTCGTTCAATCCTCAGAATATCTCGTTCGTGGGACAAAGAATCACTTGGCAAGTTTGGTTGCTAGGGAAGCTACAGCGGGCGCCCGGGAAACATCCCTCCCGCATCGCGCGTAGAGTTCCTAGACGACGCCGAGACGCTCGAGGGTGGTTCGCCGAGCTGGTCGAGAAGGGCGCCGCGCGAGAAGCACCGCGTGACGAAGGCACACTCGCGCACGCCCTCGGCGTCCCACGACAGCGGTACCACCATGCGCGCGTCGTAGTGACGCACGCGCACCAGGCGCCGCCCCACGTCCAGCCACACGGCGAAAGCCCCGGTGCCCAGCCCGAACGCCCGAACCACGGTCTCCTGCGCCCTTCCCCAGAAGTTCGTGGACGAGAAGAACGACGCCAGCCGGTCGGCGCACTCCCGGCTCTCGCAGGCGACCACGGTCTTCTCGTCGAGCAGAAGCGACCCCCACTCGCGGCACACCCGCATCGCCGGCATGATCGTGCGCCGGTGCACCTGGTACACCCTGCCGAACCCATCGGTGTCCCGGTAGTCGTAGAACTCTCCGACCGCCCGCATCCACGAGTCCCACTCCCGCACGTGCGGTTCCATGTCCTCCAACGCCCACGTCGAGTACCCGGCTGCCCTCAGGTATGACCTCACGCATTCCGGCAACCAGTATTCGTCCTGTCCCTCGGCCATATCCAGCCCTTTCTCGTTCAATGGAGAAGATGGCCCGATAATCCCAGCCCGTCACAGGTCACTACGCGTAATGGCAGGGAGCATACGGGACAAAGCAGGGGAATATAATCATGTGAACAAAGACCTGTGGAAAGGAAGCGTTTGGCAAGATTCGAGACTCCCGACGACAGAAGGATCGAGAGCGTCGCCGTCGATGCAGTGCGAAGCATCATCCTGAAGTGCGACACGCTCTACCCGAACCTGGACGAGAACGACAAGAACATCCTCATAGATGGCACCATTGAGGTCTACAGCTCTTCCGAGCTGACCAAGGAAAACCTCACCGGTGAGGTGACCGTTCAGGTAAAGGGCACCACGAGGAAGCTCCGGACCAACAAGAGGGGCTTCGTGAAGTACTCGATGGATGTGGTCGACCTCAGGCGCTTCCTCGACGTATTCCACGGTGTCCTGCTCTTCTGCGTGGCGGTCGAGAAGGACGCACGGCCACGGCAGGTCTACTACTCGGCGCTGCACCCCTACGAGCTTACAAGAATCCTCGACGGAGCGCGAGATGGCCAGAAGACGGCCTCGGTGCGCGTGAAGCCATTCCCAGACGACCCGCGCGAAGCCAAACGACTAATCATCCAGTTCCAACGTGAGCACGAGTCGCAGCTCAATGCGGAGGTCACGGGCTACGGATTCCTTGATGACAAGTTCGAGCTTCCTCCGGACATCACGTCCTTCACGTTCACGTCCCAGCTGTTCAGCGGGGAGAGCCCCATTTCGCTGGCAGGTCTTGGCGACGGGCCTTACGTGTACGGCACGACGAAGAATGGCCTCACACGCGTCATCGGCAAGGTTGGCGACGTCAGCATGTTTGGCGTGGGAGCAGAGCACACGGTATCCGCTGGCGGCTTCGAGTTCTCAACCATGGTGATGCTCGGTGACCAAAGGGATGGAACATGCATCGAGTTCGAGGGTGTGAGCATGACCCTCTCGGAAAGCAATAATAAGGTCTCGCTTACTTGGTCCATTTCAGGCGACTTCCGGAGGCGTTACAACACGGCCAGGTTCGTCCTGGAGTTCCTCAAGACAGGCGCGTTCGCCATCGATGATCACAACGTGCTCCACATCGAGCAGGAGGCGGACGAAGACGAGACGTTCCATAGGCTTGAGGAGACTGTTAACGCGTACAGACCATTCGTGGAGACGCTCGACGCGCTGGGGATAACCGCCAAGTGGGACCCGGAGAAGATGACCTCCAAGGAGCTGAACGACATGGGCTTCATGCACGCCGTCTTCGTGGAGAAAAAGCCGCTGGAAGGCGTTGAGCTCAGGTCGCCCGTTGTGAACTTCAACATCCAGGGAGCGCAGGTCTACGCACTTGCAAGGAAGCGGGAAGAGGGCGGTTATGAGCTCCTCGACATCCTCTCCGACAGGCTCGTCTTCGTCTTTGGCTACCCAGACCAGAAGGCCTTGGACAAGGATCTTGGCTTCGATCCGGTACCTGCACTCATGGCACTGGACGAGGAGGAGTTCGCGAAGGCGGTGAACCTGAAGCCCGACAAGTTCTCCGAGCAGCTCGACCGGTTCCCCGTTACGGCGGGAAACCAGACCCCTCTCAATCAGAAGGTGCTGGAGATGCTGTCGGCATATGACAAGGGTGCAAAGCAGCCCCAGGCTCTCCTTGCCTGCGCGGCCATCCTCGCCAGGAAGCTCCACGAGTTCGATACCGATTCTCAGACATACCTCCTCAACCTCTTGCAGGCGCTCAAGAGAAGGCGAGAGCTTGAGGATGACGAGAAGGACCTACTCCGCAACCTTGTCATAGACGCCCACGAGAGATACGTGCAGGCGGCCGCCTATGCGCTCTTGGGTGATGCGGACATGGCAGGGCGCTGCCTGGAGCGCTGTACTAAGGCCGAGAAGGCCCAGATAGAGAACTATCCCATCTCACTCTTCTTCAGAAACGAGGGCATTGATGCATAGGGGAGGGCGCAGGCGATAAGAGCCTACGCCCCGCGCAGCACGTTGTCCATCATGGCGTAGTGCACCGCGTCGATGCTGTGGTCGTTCCCGTCCGGAATCTCGCCCAGCCAGGTCCCGTCGCGGTCGCGCTCGAACTCCTTCAGGCGGAACTCCTCGTAGGCCAGCGGGCACCGTACCGGGTCGATCACGATCTCGCGCAGCCCGACGAGCCACTCGTAGCTCAGCCGCCGCATGTTCGATTTCCTGGCCGGCTGCACCCTCAGCCCCAGCTCGCGCCGCCACACGGCCATCGACTGCTTGCCGTCCGGCGTGGATTGATCGCTTTGAGGCCGCACCCGCCATGCCGCTCGGCGGCGCAGAGCTACGCCATCTCCCGCGCTTATCGCATGGGACAGACGAGGAAGGTCTTTGTCCACCGGCTGCTCTGCACGGACACCATCGACGAGCGAATCATGCAGATCCTGGCGAACAAGCAGCGGATATTCGACGCCTTCGCCGACAGGTCAGTCGCGGCCGAGCAAGTCAACCAGGCCTTCAGCCGGGAGACCATGGGCCAGATCGTGCGCGACGAGCTCATGAAGTACGCCGGCGCACGATAGGGGAGGGCTGTTCGCACCGCAACCGGCCCAGTGGCCAGCGATTCAGATGTTCGGGATTCGCTGTTAAACAAGTCCTGATATATGCGTCCGGACTCCCTGCTCGCCTTCGTTTCGACCAAGAGAGCGAGGGGCTGGAGGCCCGGATGAACAACAATATGCTGTAGGGGGCGCTCGTGCTGCCGGCGGGCGAAAGGTGCGAGCTTGCCAGGAGGACCAGGGATACGCTCGTCGCGGGAGAGCCGTCTGGCGAGCCAGACGAGTGCCCGAGGCACGGCTGCTTGCACGTCGTCAGGGGCGGGTACGATCTCGACAGCACCCAGTTGGGTCTGACGTGGGTGCGGGCGCAAGCCCAGCGAGGGGGCGGGTGACTGCTGGCGCTATCGAGGCTGTCCCTAGCGGGGCTCGAGTTCGTCGGTGCCACGCTCTCGCCCGAGGACACTTCCCTCGGGGAGTGAAAGGCGGGGTGCTCCGTGAGCCTGCCAACATCCTGGTGCATGGGGAGGCGGCTCTGCGACGTGATGGCTAGATGGACCAGTGCGTTCGAGGGGAGTCGATCCAAGTGGACGGGCCTCGGCTGGACGAGTCCCTCAGGGGCCCGCCGCCCCACGGCTTCATGCCCAGGTAGGGCGGCAGATCGGGCAGGCGCGGGCTGCCGAATGCTGAGTTCGGCGTCATCACGGGCGCTGACGACTCGGGCGACTGCTTCTGCTGCGTGTCGTCGAGGGGGAAGACCGGCTCTGAGAGGGTGCGTGCGTCGATCGCCAGCGTCGACCTCGCGGGCGCCGAGGTCTTCGCGGACACGCTCTCCTCCTATGCGGTCCCACTCAGGTCGGTCGGCATCACGACTCACAACAGGTTCAACTCGAGCGAGGCGGCCGCAGATTAGCTCGGTGCCCCTCTATCCGCTCGAGTTGATATAAGAGCTGGTTTAACAGCGGTTTCAAATGATGCCTAGAGGTTTTCGATTTCGTAGATTCTCAGATCGTGATAATCCTCTATGATGATGGTTGAATAGCGGCGAAGCTCTTGAGTGTCTTGGTCATTCTTCTTATACGTAATACCCACTGTACGAATACCTGCGAGTCTGCATGCTCTGCAGCCGAAGACCGCATCTTCGAAAACAATCGAATGTTCCGGTGCTGACCCGACGCGCTCTATTGCCTCGAGGTAGACATCTGGCCGGCTCTTGTCATTGCCAACATCTCCTGTGTAGGCAATTACGGCGAAGTTATCGGCTATGTTGAGGTTGCTGAGCGCATTTCTGATTATTGTTGATGGCGTTGAGCTTGCGATAGAAAGCTGTATCCCGTTTGAATGGAGAAAGGCAACATATTCAAGCGCATGTGGCAAGGGCATAACGTCATTGGCATATCCAGTGATAACGCGTGAGCTCAAGTCATCAAATACTTCCTGAACAGTACCGCCGGCTCCCAGCTCGTCGTGGAATCTGCAACATTTCTCGCCAAAACTGAGGTGTTCAATCTCATCGAGATAGGAGCGTGAGTTGTCCGGTAGATAGTCGGCCAAGTACGTTTCCAAGGTTTTCCTCCACATGGCAGCAGAGTTCACCAAGGTGCCATCAAAGTCGAAGACTACTGCTTTCTGACACATAATCTGCCTTCCTCAAGTCGTTGAACTGTTGCTCTGATGACTCGACAATATAGTTATATATACGACCATATACAACCATAAACAAATAGAGTATATTGCAGGCAAAGTCTTGGTCTATCGAAAGAAAGGCGGAGTTTGTCATGGCTGTCGTTAGCTCACTCGAACTGGTGGCAATTGCTCAAAAGAACGGTTGGCTTCTGCCCGCGTATAACACTACGAATATGGAGATGACTTTCGGAATCCTGGATGGTCTGCAACGTGCTGGCATGCCGGGCATCCTCCAGATTGCCCCAACCAACGTCAAGCTATCTGATTACGAGACAATCGCAATGATTGTGAAAAAGGTTTCAGAGGGCTATGTAGTACCTACCGCTTTGCATCTCGATCACGGTAAGACGCTCGAAGACGTTCGACAGGCAGTCCAGGCTGGATTTACCTCAATCATGATTGACGGAGCCGCCCTCTCCTTCGAAGAGAATATTCGCTTCTCGCGTGAAGCTGTCGATTATTGCCACTGCTACGGAATCCCTGTTGAGGCTGAGCTTGGTGCTATTAGGGGGAAGGAAGACGATCATGTCTCAGAAGCCGATTTGAAGACAGATCCCTCTCAGGTTGAGGAGTTCGTGGATCGCACCGGATGCGATTTGCTGGCTGTCTCGATTGGCAATGTTCATGGTCTCGAGGATACACCGCGGATAGATCTTCCTCTTCTGGAGAAGCTTTATTCAGTTGCGCCTTGCCCGCTCGTGCTCCACGGAGGGTCTGGCATCCCTTACGAAATCATTCATGCCATGCAGCCATACGGCATGGTGAAAGTAAATATTGCAAGCGATCTGCGTAAGGCTTTCATTACTACGGTCGGTAAGGCGTATGAAGCAAACAATAACGAGCACAACCTTGCCCGCGTGCTCATTGATGTTCGCAAAGCCGTCGCAGATGTCGCATACAAGACCACTCGTGCGATTAACGGCCTCCCCTATTAGGCCTTCTGCTGAAATCTGCTGGGGCAAGGGATTTGCGAACAACCTGACTTCGCGTATACGTTGCAACTTCCCCCGCAGAATCGATTGGGATGCAATGAAAAGATTCGTTGGCATAGATTTGGGCACCTCATCTGTCAAGGTTGTTGTGACGGACGAGTGTGGTCACGTCGAGCGTATGGCGACAAGAGCCTATAACATTTCTGAGCCAGTTCCCCAGTGGCGAGAGATTGACCCAATGATCTGGTGGAAAGCAACAGCTGAAGCATCTCGCGAGATACTTGAGGGGTATCCTGCCTCGGAAATTGCAGGCGTGGGCGTGACTGGACAGATGCACACACTTGTATGCCTTGATGAGCGCGATGTCCCTGTATGTCCTGCTATTATGTGGAATGATCTCAGGTCGGCGGAATTGGTTTCCGATGCCAGAACGGCATTGGCGGATGCCGGCGAGAGCTACCTTGCTCGAATCATCTCGACCGGGAGCCCAGCCCTAAGTCTTGCATGGATAAAAGCAAATCGTCCTGATGTCTTCTCTAGAATTCGCACCATTGTTATTGCGCCTGACTGGATCGTTAAATGCCTCAGTGGCGCAATTGGCACGGATTGGTGCGAGGCATCGACTTCGTCATTATTTGATCTTGAAAAGGGCATCTGGTCAACGACTGCGTGCAAGTCGTTGGGCGTACCGCTGCACATCCTTCCAGAGATCCAGAGCGCTGACAGTATTGTTGGGGGCGTGACGAAGATGGCAGGGGAGGCAAGTGGCATCCCTGCTGGTACTCCGGTTATTCGTGGAACGGGGGATAATCCGGCCTCGGCAATTCCGACAGGCTGCTTTGGAGAGAGGGTCCCTGTCATCTCTCTTGGTACTTCTGGGGTGCTTATGTACTCATTGCCCGGTAGCATCCGAGCAAAATGGGGGAAATCTGTTCTGTTCTCGGAGTCATCGGGAAGCCTGTCAACATTGATTCAGCTCACCATCCAGACCTGTGGAAATGCCGTAGATTGGCTAACGCGTGAAATGTTAAGATGCCCGGACTACGACCTTGAGGATGCCCGCGCAAATGACATTCTCTACGATACGGATAGATTAATCTTTTATCCGTTCCTCAATGGGGATAAGACGCTGTATGGTGATTCAAGTATTCGCGGGGCATTCGTGGGCATTTCACTTGAAACCTCAAGAAGCGACTTGCAGAGAGCTGTAATGGAGGGAATCTCCATGGGCTTTAGACAGCTACTTGAACATGTAGATGAATCTGGATCTTGGGGAGAGATTCGTGTAGTGGGTGGGGGAGCACACTCAGATTTGTGGATGCAGATACTTTCTTCAGTCCTAAGCAAACAGATTGTGCGTCTGACCGGAGTGAAGGGTGCTGCCCAAGGAGCAGCCATGATTGCGGCGTCAGCTGTGCGGGGAATTGACCTTGTAACAATCTTGCAGGAGCTTGGGAAACAGGAAGAAGCGTTTGAACCGAATCAGCAGGCAGTCAGCATGTATGAACGTAAGTATGGCGCCTTCTTGGAGCTTCACGATGCTGTCGGCACGCTTGGTGCTAGGGAATTCAACCGTTAGCGCCTTTTCACATGCCGTTCGACCCATTTGCTATTTAAGAAACAACTACAGACAATACTATACAACCATAGACAAGTTAGCTGATTACCAATGGAGGTGGATAGGTCGGGCCTTGTCTTCACTGATATCGAACGGATACGTACAGTCGCTAGAAATTGGAGGGTTACATGGGAGCTGTCAATGACGCAATGATATGGCTTGCGGAGAACTTTACAGGACTGTTCAACGCCGCAGGACAGCAGTTCGCATCGTTCATTACAAGCATGATTCCAATGCTGGTTTGCTTGATTCTCACCATTAAGGCACTCATCGCGCTTATCGGCGAGGAGCGCGTGTATGGATTCATGAAGAAGTGCACCAAGTATGCAGTCCTTCGCTACACCCTCATCCCATTCCTGTGCACGTTTTTCCTGTGCAACCCGATGGCGTATACCTTCGGCGTGTTTGTCGAAGAAAAGTACAAGCCCGCATTCTACGATGCCGTTGTGTCCATGATGCACCCCATCACGGGACTTTTCCCCCATGCTAACTCGTCGGAGCTGTTCGTCTGGCTCGGAATCTCGGCGGGATATGAGGCAGTGGGAGGAAACTCCTCTGCTCTCGCCATTCGCTTCCTTTTCGTGGGTCTTATTGTCTGCCTAATCAAGGGCATTGTGACGGAGAAGGTCTACTTCGCCATGGTCAAGCACAATGAAAAGAAGAAGCTTGCTGCTTAACAGTGAATTTATAACGAATACTCCGAGAGGCGAGTGATTCTCGTATGAGTGAATACAAAAGCGTAATCGTTTCCCATGGTCCTAATGGTTGGGGTGGTCCTCTGACCATTACACCTACGGATGAGAAGCCTTATATCTTGAACGTTTGCCTTGGTGGCATTAACCCTGTTGCTCAGGCAATTGCAGATGCTACTGGTGCGCCCGTTATTGACCAGTTCAAGAATCCCGTCGATACCAGCGAGGCTTGCGTTGCTGTTATCGATTGTGCGGGAGTTGCTCGCTGTGGCACATATCCCAAGATGGGGATAAAGACTTTGAACATCAAGCCTGGCTCTCCTTCTGGACCTCTCGCCTCTTTCATCACTGCCGATTTTTTCGCATCCGATGTAAAACCCAGCGGTGTCACTCTTACCGATGCAGTTGCCGATACTCCTAAACCCGTTGAGATGCCTGCTGCCGATGAGGATTCCGGAAAGCTGAGCGAAGAGGACGTCCATGCCAAGATTGCTGAAGGTCGCTCCGAGATTCAGAATAAAAAGAGCAACGGTGCAATGGATGTTATCTCGAAGATTGGTACTGGCGTCGGACGTTTCATCTCGATAATTTACCAGGCTGCGAGGGATACGGTCGACGACGTTATCAAGAACATCATCCCGTTCATGGCTTTCGTCTCGGTCCTTATCGGCATTATTAACTATACGGGATTCGGCAATGTCATTGCTGCTTTCCTAACCCCAATTGCAAGCTCTCTGCCAGGGATGATTCTGGTTGGTCTGTTCTGCTCCATTCCGTTCCTCTCGCCGCTCATCTGTCCCGGAGCAATCATCGCCTCCGTCCTTTCTGTCCTGATTGGTGACCAGATTGCCGCTGGCAACATCCCGGCCAACTATGCCCTTCCTGGATTCTTTGCGGTTAACTGCCAGGTCGGTTCTGACTTTGCTCCCGTTGGTATGACGCTTATGGAGGCAAAGCCGGAGACTATCGAGATTGGTTATCCTGCATTCCTGTTCGGGAAGCTCATCACGAGCCCGATTCAGATTGTCCTGGCCTACGTGCTCTCGTTTGGTCTCTAGTCAATTCACAACGTTATTCGAGGTACCAACATGGTTCAGAGCTTGGTTCAAGGTATTGGAGTAGTTGTTTTCTTCCTCATTATCTGGGGCCTAGGAACGTACATGCAATATCGTTACTGGAACAGGGTTCGAAAGCTGATCCACGAACTGGCTAAGGATCATGTTGGCTACCTCGGAACGGGAATGTGCCAGATCAAGTTTTCGCGCAAGGCTTTTGTTGTGATTCTTACTGACGAGAGCGGCGTAATAACAAAAGCCTATGAGATTAAAACTCTTTCTTTGCGTCCGTCGTTTGTGGAGATGCCAGGGCTCTCGGGAATTATGGTCGAGGATGCATATGAGCACATGCCCAGCTCGAAATATCACGGTGCGTTTGAGCAGGCAATCTCGGCTATCCAACGATCCCGAGGAATTGGAATTGCCAACTCTGGTGTGGACGAGGCACAGAGTGTGTAACGTTGTCGTTATTAGCTAACAGGGGCTACTTTATGTATTCAGTTAAAGCTACTGAAATCGGTTCGTCGGTCCGCGCTCTCATGGAAGAGAAAATGATTGTTCTGTTTGGGCCCACCGCCCCAACTGAACTTAGAGATATCTGTGTGGTTCACGACGGGAAGCCTACCACCGACGAGGTCGTGCACAATGGCGGAACGATTTCCTTCAATAACCAAACTTACACAATCGTGGAAGTTGGGGATGTCGCTAACGAGAATTTTGTGACGTTGGGACACTTGACCGTGAACTTCTCCAAGGAGCCAGGAGTTCTGCCGGGATCGATTAGGGTCGATACCGAAGAGGTTCCAGATATCAACGTGGGTGACACAATCGCTATCCAGTAACCATGCTTATCCGAATCTTTGAAGGGGGGTAATAGTGAAGCGCGAAGATCTAGAGCTGCCGCTGTTTACTGTAAGCCCAAAGACCTACTTTACGGGCGAAGATGCGGTTGCCGCTGCAAGGACCACTGACTTGGTAGCAGCTGGAAGACGGCACACAATTTTTTATTCTGCTCCAATGCCCGAGCTTTTCCAGATTGCCCAGAGCGTTTGCAATGTGGTTGTGACTGCGCAGCATGCAGACCTTATTGGCGACGGAAAGGGCATGGGCCTTGCTCCGCTTGAATCATTGAAAAGCATTGGAGTTGAGGCAATCTTTTTGAATCACACTGCTCATCCGCTCTGCGTGAATAGGCTTGCCGCAACTATAGATCGAGCCAAAGAGCTCGAGATTCTCACCATTGTTGCCGCGGATAGCATCACAGAGTCGAAGGCAGTTGCCGCTATGGACCCCGATGTCATTCTTTGCGAGCCCAGCTCTCTGGTTGGCACCGGGATAACCAGCAGCGACGATTATATCGACCAAACCATCTCTGCAGTTCGCTCCATAAACAAGGAAATCGTAATCATGGAGGGAGCAGGGATTAGGACTGGCAATGATGTGCGCAGGCTCATTCAACGCGGTGCTCAAGGAACGGGTATTTCCAGTGCCCTGAAGCTGGCAATAGACCAAAGGGAGCTTTTGACTGAGCTCTTTGATGCCCTTGATTGATTAGTGGGTAATTCTCATCAAAAATGATTGAGCCGGGACTGTCGGGTAATGACAGCCCCGGCTCTGTTGGTGAGGTAGGGGGATCAAAAAAGCAGCCTAGAGCCTGCCAGCTGACCTTCTCTGGGAGATGGTACCCACGTAAAAACGGTTAGAGCGTAGCCAGACCCGTGCATACTCGATGGGCTTATCGTTATCAAGGAAGACTGTCTGAATTTGCTGAAGCATCGGCTGGCCAAGGCTTACCTTGAGCGATTTGGCTCTTTTCTCGTCGGCGCCGATTGCAAAGAAGCTCGTATCGGAATAGGCGACCTTGTGCCCGCTGAGCCTCTCGATGGTCTCGAAGAGGCTGACTTTCTCAAAGTCCTCGGAACCAATGTTTGGAACCAATGCGCAGTTGATGTTATTCTCGATGTACATTATCGGCTCACCGGACACAGAACGTATTCGCTCCATGTGCATGTAAGGAGAGCCAATGGGAATTTCGAGCTTGGAGGCAAGCTCCTCATCAGCCTTCAGCGTTTCCGAGACCAAGATTGTGGTCACAAATGAAATCCCCTGCTCTCGGAGGGACTCGGAAAAAGAAATCAGTCCCTCGTTAAGTGGGAAGGAAATGTCATGGGGCTTAACGTAGGTACCTTTTCCTTGAATCTGCTCGAGTACTCCAGCATCGACAAGCTCAGATACGGCCTTTTTGATACTTCCCCGACTTACACCAAGTGATGATGCAAGTTCGAGTTCAGATGGTATTCTGTCCGATTCGCGCCACTTGCCCGAACTAATATTCTCGGTGAGAATATTGACAACCTGCTTGTAGATAGGAGTGGCACAATCCTTATTAATCATGGGAGACATGTAGATACCTTTTACGAATATTGTTGCTGGATTCAGTATACTGCCATGCTTGAAAATCATCGGCGAAAAGATTGTCTCGCTCAAGAGATCTTCTTCGGGATAGTTCTGGTGTCGTTAATCTTCCGTTAACCGCGAGTAATCCACATTGTACGTCCGCCAGGTCCCGAGCGAATGGGCCCATCCTTCGTGACACGTCGTTGCCGTCTGTGGCGTTAGCTCTTGCAAGGTGTACAAATATGGACAATAGTTCTTCTTGTCTAGTTGATGTACCTGGGAGATAAAAATGTTCGATGAGATTTTGTCAGATAAGCCTTACTTCTATCCAAGTGCAAGTTCGTTAAAAGCAATAAAGGACCTGATAAAGACTATCGAAAAATCGATAGAAGACAGCAACGCGACCTCCTGTACCGGAGTAATGGCGGCTCGATTCGAGGCGGCACGCACTGACATTGCCTCAGGCGGTGGTCCGAGCTATGCCAAATTTGTCTCCGAGGAGCCAGCTGTCGACTATCTTACCGAGAGGGTTCCCGCGATCATCGTGTGCCTGGCGCTTGTTATTGGCGGTGCGATAGCTGGATTTCTCTGGCAGGCAATTCTTATCGCGGCACTCCTCTTTGCAGGAATTCACTTTACGACAGGAGTAGACGGTGAGCACATGGTCTCGGAAGGCAACCGTCTACTTAATGAGCTTAACGACTCTATCTCCTCGATTGATAAGACCCTTGAATCGCGTAAGACCAAAGGCGCTCGCAGGGACTATCTGAAGACGCTGCGTTCGATGGCGGCCGGAGCAAGAAGTGAACTTGCGTCTGATCTTGAAACTCGCGCTCGACAGTGAGCTCTCTCTAGACTGGAAACGTTGCAATAGGAAGGATGGTGCACCTTGCCGCTTGAGAAGAACTCCAGTACGCCTTTGCATGTCCAGGTTGCCGACTTCATTCGTGAGAAAATATATATGCGGGAATGGGAGCCAAACAGTAAAATTCCGACAGAGTTTGAACTCTGCGATATGCTTGGTGTTAGTCGAGGGTGCCTTAAGAACGGAATAAAGATCCTGGTAGATGAAGGTCTCCTTGTTCAGTATCGTGGTCGTGGGACCTTCGTTACAGATCGAAAAATGATATCGCACCCCACGGGAAACACCCTCCTCTCATTTGCGGAGTCGCTCAAGTCCCAGGGAATCAGCTTTCAAACCAAAGAAATAAGCGGTGGGATTATCCCCGCCGATGCTTTCTTGGCAGGAAAGCTCTATATCAAAGAGGGAGATCCCGTCTTCTTCCTGCGGCGAATACGATATGTCGAAGGTAAGCCAATTATGTATATCGAGAATCGCATCAGGGCAAATGCGGTACCGGGAATTGAGAAGGTTGACTTCTCCAAAGAGACGTTGTTTCAAACGTTAGAAAAGCTTTCTGGCAAGAAGATAGGTTTCTCTAACGCTCGCTATTCAGCTGAGGTTGCCGGAGAGACCAAGGGCAAGGCTCTTGGGGTTAGCGCAGACTCGCCCGTCCTTCACCTCGAGCAGCACATTTTCTATGCAGATGATACACCGGCGGAGTGGGGCAACGTATGGCTTCAAGCCTATCGCTATGTGGTGGGGACAATTCTTCCTAGGGCCTGATTCCCGTTGGGGGCAAAATACCGACCGCTTGTAGAAGATGCAATTAGAAATTTGAGCGATTGTGACGGGTTCTTTGTCCATTGGGAGAGGATAACTTTTCTCTCTTATCGCATGGCGCGGAACACGTCTCGGTTCATGTAGGGTTCCATTTCCGCAGGTATTTGAAGCAATTTTATAATTGCATAGTGACAAGTTATGTATTGTCAAGTCTAAATTTGCCGATATTTGTATATCTTCACTATACTTGCACAAATTTGTCTAGCTTTGTATATATATTCGCGAGTAAGGCCATAAGTAATTTCCAAAAGGAGGAAATACATGCCGCTCGTGAATATGAATGATCTTTTCAAGATCGCAAAGAAGAACAAGCTTATGGTTCCCGCTTACAACTCCACTGACGTCCAGATGACCCTGGCAATCATGGATGCTTTCCAGCGTGCGGGAATGCCTGGAATCGTTCAGGTTGCACCGACGAATGTAAAGCTCACTGGCTATGAGTACATTGCCGAGACAACGAAGATGGCCGCTGAGCATTACGTGACACCGTTTGCGCTCCACCTTGACCACGGCAAGACACTCGACGATGTGCGCCAAGCTGTAGAGGCGGGTTTCACCTCGGTGATGATTGACGGTGCTGCGCTGCCTTTCGAGGAGAATATCCGCTTCTCTCGTGAAGCAGTCGACTTTGCGCACTGCTACGGTGTGCCTGTTGAGGCCGAGCTTGGTGCACTCAAGGGCAAGGAAGATGATCACGTCAGTGAAGCTGATTGTCACACTGACCCTGCTCAGGTTGAGGAGTTCTGCGATCGAACCGGTTGCGACTCGCTTGCCGTCTCTATTGGAAATGTCCATGGTCTCCAGGAGAAGCCGAAGATCGACCTCAATGTTCTGGCAGAGATTTCCAAGGTCGCTCCTGTGCCGCTCGTCCTTCATGGCGGTTCGGGGATTCCGTTTGAGACAATCCGCGCCATGCGCCAGTACGGAATGATGAAGATTAACATCGCCAGCGATCTTCGCCAGGCATACATTCGTGCTGTTGCGAGGCGTTACGAGGAGAACCATGGGGAGGCGAATCTCGTCTCCGTTCTGATGGATGCGCGTAACGCCGTCTCTGAGATGGCGTATGACCTCGCAATTGAGATTAACAAAGACGTACTTATCGGAAAATTCGCAGAGCAGGTTGCCTAGCTGGTGCCGGCTCGGGCGCATATGAGGATGGCGAGGGGAGGTTGTAATGGACGTTTCTGTCGAACCAGGGGCAATCCAGGCAAATCTGACTGCAACGAGTCAAGACGAGCTGTTTTCCAAGATGGCTCAGCTACTTGTGCTTGCGGGAAAAGTTCACGATGATTTTGCGCAGCATGTTATGGATCGCGAGAAGGCATTCCCGACGGGGCTTCCCTTTGAAAACTTTGGCGTTGCGATTCCGCATACGGACCCTGAACACGTTATTAAGCCGGCAGTTGCTGTTGCGACACTTGCGGAACCAGTGGAGTTTAGGGTTATGGGAGACCCCGACCAAACAGTTTTGGTGACGCTCGTTTTTATGCTTGCCCTTAATGATGGACATGCTCACCTCGAGTTCCTCCAAAAGGTCATCAAGCTTGCCCAGGACGCTGACAGTGTTGAGAAGATGTTCTCTGCACGTGACGATCGGTCTTTGTTTGAGTTAGTCAAGAGGTTCTTGACGTAATCATTTGGTCTGCAGGCAATCTTGGGTCTATCCAAGGGCAGGAGAGGATTGGAAATGGCAAAAAAAGGATTCTATTCGTATGCGCAACAGGAATTGCGACTTCAACTGTGGTTGAGGAAAAGGTCTGCGATTATCTGCGTGAGCAAGGGATCGAGTTTGAGGCAGATCAGCGAAATGTCGGAAGCGTCCCGAGCATTGGCAACGACTTTGATCTTATTGTTGCCTCGACGCAAGTCCCGTATGACATTGATACGCCAGTTATTAGCGGGCTTCCGTTCCTGACTGGCATTGGCGCTGACGAGACGCTCAAGAAAATCAAGGATGTGTTGACAAAATAGTCGATCTCTGATGCCTCAGGGTAATGCGCTTCATTGCCAAGACTTCGAATCCATTTAACAGGAATGGAGATGTTCCATGGATAGCGTGTATCAGGGTCTATATGACTTTGTTCAGTACTTTCTTGGGTTGGGCGCTATTGTTATGCTCCCAATCGTGATTTTTATCCTTGCCCTCTGCTTTAGGATTAAACCTTCAAAGGCATTCAGGTCAGCGCTTGTGGTAGGCATTGGCTTCGTGGGTGTCTTTACCATCTTTAACCTCATGGGTGCGCAGGTTGGTCCTGCTGCACAGGCTATTGTTCAGCGGACGGGGCTTGATCTCCCTGATGTGGATCTTGGATGGGCACCTCTATCCGCAATTACCTGGGGAACCGTGATTGCTCCTTTTGCCATCGTGCTCACTCTTGTGATTAACCTTGTGATGCTGGCGTTTAAGTGGACTAAGACGGTTGATATCGATATTTGGAACTACTGGCACTTCGCGTTTGCTGGCGCTCTTGTATACGTTGCGACAGGCAACTTCTTCCTCGGACTGCTTGGATCTGCAATCGCTGCAATCGTAATCATCAAGATTGCTGACTGGTGCGCGCCCCTCACGCAGAAGTATTGCGGCCTGCCTGGCATCTCCCTTCCCACTCTTTCTAGTGCTGTGTTCTTCCCGATTGGTCTGCTGGGCAACTGGATTCTCGACAAGATTCCGGGGATTAACAAGCTGCAGGCAGACCCTGTCCACATTCAGAAGCGGTTCGGTATCTTTGGTGAGCCCATGATGGTTGGCTTCATGCTTGGCATTCTGCTTGGCATTCTTGCCGGCTATGATTTCAAGGGCGTTCTTTCGCTTGCAATTTATCTTGCGGCGGTCATGTACATCCTCCCGCGTATGGTGCGAATTCTCATGGATGGTCTTATCCCCGTCTCCGATGGTGTGAAGGATTTCATGGCCAAGAGGTTCCCCGACCGCAAGGACTTCTACATTGGTCTCGATATTGCGGTTGCAATCGGCAACCCCGCGATTATCGCAACTGGCCTTCTCCTTACCCCAATTGCAATCCTGCTTGCCTTCATTGTCCCCGGCAACCAGACCCTTCCTGTTGCCGACCTGTCCAACCTTGCGGTGTTCTGCTCGATGATTGTTGTTGCTTGCAACCAGAACATTGTCCGCGCGGTCATCATCGCCATTCCTTGCCTTATTGGCGACCTTCTGATTTGCTCGGCCGCATCGCCCCTCATTACTCAGCTTGCCACTACCGTTGGTTACGATATGTCAGCTGCCGGCGGCGCTAACATCACTGCGTTCCTTGATGGCGGCAACCCGTTCCGTTATCTCATCTACCAGGTATTCTCTGGTAACATCACGGCGATTATCATCGCTATTGTCGTTGCTGGGCTTGTGTTCCTTACCTACAAGCTCACGTATGATCAGACTCACCCGCAGGCTGAGACTCAGGAATAGGTTCACTTTACGTGGAAGGCGGGGGATACTTTCAGTGTTCCTCGCCTTCCTCTGGCAGGCATACCTACAAGTAGAAAGTGAGGTGACGAGGATTGCCATTCGCGATTGGCATCGACGTTGGGACTACTAACACGAAAGTAGCGCTCTTCGAACTTCCCTCGTGCGACCCCATTCATATCGAAAGGATGCCAAGCCCGAGAATTGCAGCAGGAGATAACACTGACTACGACATTCGGACGCTCGTGCGTGGAATTTTGGACATGCTTTCCTCCTGTGTCTCGGCAGCTGGGAAGTGCTCCGGGGAGATTGGGTTCATCTCTGTTGCCAGTGTGGGCGAGTCAGGAGTGTTGGTGCACTCGGATGGAAGCTATTCTGACAAGTCTATCTTCTGGTATGACAACCGTGGTGAGTCATATGCTCAGGAAGCGATATCCTCTGGATATTCGACTACTCTCTATCAAATTACGGGGATTCCTACTCACTCGAACTCAGCATTGTTCAAGATTCTCTGGATGCGCGAGCATGGTGCCAACCTGCAGGGGTCCACGTGGCTTACGATGGCTGACTTTGTTGCGTGGGTCCTCTCTGGTCAGCTTGCCCAAGATCGTACCCTTGCATCGAGGACCTCTGCATACGATGTTGTAAATGACCGTATGTCCGATGAAATACTTGATCACTACGGTCTTCCTCGGAAGCTGTTTGCACCGTTAATGGAGAGCGGGTCTCCTCGCGGTCATGTTCTGAGCGAGGTTAGTCGGAAGACTGGCCTTCCAAAGACATGCACAGTCTGTGTTTCCGGTCACGATCACATGTCTGGTGCCACTGCGTGCAACCTTCAGGTTGGCAATGAGGCCCTGAACTCGACTGGCACGTCGGAGGGACTACTTCTCCTTAGTGCCAAACCAACGCTCACTGAATCTTCGATGAAGCGGCAGATTACCAATGGACGTTACGTTGACGCATCTCTTTTCACGGCGTATGCCTCTGTGCCGTCTGCGGGGCTTTCGTTTGAGTGGTCGCTAAAGACGCTTGGGTATGTGCCGGACGACTATTACAGGGAAAGTCTGCCCAAACTCTACAAGTCATACCTTGACGGAAAGTTCGACGATTCTCGGGTATTGTTTGTCCCGCACTTGAGGGGTAGTGGCCCTCCGTATAGAGACGCAGACTCCCGTGCACTTACCTATGGCATGAGGGATACGACAAGCCGAGATGAGCTTGTTTTCGCAACACACTTGGGTACAACAATGGAGTTTGCAAGGCTCTGCGAGTGCATGACTGACGGTAAGGGACTGGGTAAGGACGTGCGCGTAAAGGTCATAGGCCCTGCTGCTAGAAATCCTCTCTGGATGCAGCTTAAGGCCGACCTGCTCGGCGTCACATTTGTTGCGTGTGATGTGGTGGAGGCGGTGGCGCGCGGAGCTGTGATAGTCGCTGCGCGAAAGAATGGGATGGATGTCGATTCACAGTTCTCCATGACCGAATATCAGCCGAATTTTGATCACCACGGCATCCTTGATGCTGAGTTCCGCAGCTCCTATATCCCACTTTGTGATCTCATTACAAAGTTTGAACGGCATCAAGCAAATTAGTTTTTGCCTCGGTCAGGTGAATTATGGCCGGGGCGATTTTTGTGTGACTGGTGACAGCGGGTCTCCCGCACCTTCGCCGGCACGCGGTAGGGGAGGGCCGCTCGCATCGCAACGTCCCTAGGGTCTCTCGCCCACGCCAGCCCCCGCATAGAATGTGACGAGAGAAGTATCCGTCCCGCCGCAACTCCGCTGCGCCTTCGAATGTGGGAGCGCGTGAGGTCAAGAAAGCGAGGCGTCGGAAGATGACCTATTACTTCTCCGCGACGGGAAACGGCAAGTACGTGGCCGAGAGGATTGCCGGCGCCTTGGGTGACGAGGCGCGGAGTATCCAGGGGTGTGACGGGCATCTTTCTCGGCCGGACGTTATCGGCTTCGTCACGCCAATCTACGCCTGGGGCCTTCCCGAGATAGTGAAGTGGTTCTTCTCGGCGCTTGTGGCGGAGCAGCCCGGGTACGCCTTCTTCGTCGTCACCTACGGCACCAATCCGGGTTCACGGGCGAGCAGGTGAGGAAGCTGTTGGGCGAACGGGGCCTCTCCCTGGACGCGCTCTTCAGCGTGAGGATGCCGGATAACTGGACGCCCACCTTCGACCTCTCAGACCCGGACAAGGTCGCCGAGACCAACCGTAAGGCAGACAAGGAGGTCTCCGAGGTCATCGGGCGGATCGAGCGGCGCGAGCACGGCAACTTCACGAGGCGCGCCATGCCCTGCTTCACGTCGCGAGTTGTCCTTCCCGAGTACGAGAAGATGCGCAAGACGTCCCACTTCATGCTGGACGACACCTGCATTGGCTGCGGGCTCTGTGCGAGGAAGTGCCCCGACAAGGCCTCGAGATGGGGGGGCGGGCGGCCCGTCTAGGTGAAGGAGCGCTGCATCATGTGCCTGGGCTGCCTGCACCGCTGCCCCAAGTTCGCCATCCAATACGACGACAGGACCCGCGTGCACGGCCAGTACCGGCACCCGGGAACGAGGGTGTGATTCGGGGTGCTTTACCGCGCGGGGATGAGCTCAGGAAGTACGCCGGCGCGCGGTAGGGGGTTGTCTATTGTTCTGCACGCCCTCCGCTAGAATATGATGTACCAGCACTGCATTTAGCATCTGGGAGTCCTATGTTCCGGCAGCTGCAACTGCCGAGCCTTTAGCCGGACGCCCTAATACCAGTCGTACTCGTGCGAGGTGGCGCCATGACGCTCAAGAACAAGCTCAACATCACCGATGAGGTAAAGCTCGCCCATGAGGAGGAGCGCATGTCGAAGCTGGCCGCTCTCGCCCTCTACCGCGATGGGACGCTGGACACACTTGTTCCGGGTACCTTCTCCGCGCTCAAGACCATCCACGTGGCCCTTTTTGGTGATATCTACGACTTTGCGGGCAGGATTCGCACGGTGAACCTAGCGAAGGGCAACTTCCGATTTGCCTCTGCAATCTATCTTGAGTCTGCTATCAGGTCAATCGAGACTATGCCGCAAGAAAACTTTGACCAGATTGTCGAGAAGTACGTCGAGATGAACATTGCCCATCCCTTCCGCGAGGGCAACGGGCGCTCGGGGCGCATATGGCTTGACCACATGTTCCGCCGCGAGCTTGACCGCACGGTCGACTGGAGTCGCATTGGGCGTGAAGACTATCTGCTCGCAATGGAGCGCAGTCCCGTGCGCGACCTCGAGATCAAGGCGCTTCTCGGGCAGGCGCTCTCGGACGACTTGTGCAGCGTCGCGCTTCTCGCCCGCAGCGTCGACGCCTCGTACGCCTACGAGGGCTATGACGCCTACCGAGCCGAGGACTTGGGCTCCAACGGGGCCTCGGGCGCCGCGTGGTGAGGTTGGGTTTCTCGTGCCGCCTAGTGTGCTGCGCACGTACTTGGTCCGCAGAGAATAGCTCCTTTTCTTAAGGTTGGCTTTGCCCAACCGGGCAAATGCGATTGCCTTTTAAGAAAGAGAGCTATTCTCCGCGGGGGCATTGCGTGTGGGGGCTGCCATGACGGCGAAGATTTCTCGCGCGGGATGACCGAGGGAGTGGGGCTTCGGGCCCGTTTTGCACCATCACCCGTTCCCCGCGCCATCCTGTGCACCAAAAACCGCACTTCTCAGTACTTTTTAGCGAATCGCCAAGTACGAAGATGCTTGCCAACCACGGAGCAGCAGGTAAGGGAATGTCACCAGCAAGGCGATACTAAGCGGAACTCAAAAAAGTACTGAATAGTACCGATTTTGGTGCAACAGCCCTTTGGGACGCGGGCGCGTGAGTCGTATTGTGTTGCGGTTGCAACGAAATCCGTCGCGTGACGCGTGCGCCCGCGCGCTAAAATCCCCTCAAGCAACAAGCGGATGGGATTCCGGCGGCCCTCGGCCGAGCATGTGGCACCCCCCATCGCCTTGGCAACGTCCCGGCAGCACGCCGGGCGTTGGCTGGGCGCATGGGCGCCCAGTTGGTCTCTTTGGACGAGAGGAACTGGAATGGGAACGCTGCTTGTAAAGAATGCTGACACCATTGTTACCTGCGACGATGCGGACCACGTGTTCACCCACGCGGATCTTCTCGCAACAGACGGCGTCATCACCTACGTTGGTCCCACCGGCGCGAACGCCGCTGCGGCGCCGTCCGCCGCCGACGAGGTCATCGACGCGCGCGGCAAGGTCGTCTACCCCGGCCTCGTGAACACGCACCACCACTTCTACCAGATCTTCACGCGCAACTACCCCGAGGTCCAGAACCTCGAGCTGTTCCCCTGGCTCACCACGCTCTACGAGTACTGGAAGAACATCGACCCCGAGGTCATGCGCTACGCCACGTACTCCGCCCTCGGCGAGCTGGTGAAGGGCGGCTGTACCACCTGCTTCGACCACCACTACGTGTTCCCCAACGGGGTGGACGGCCTCATGGAGGCGGAGTTCGACGCGGCATCGCAGATTGGCACGCGCATGGTTGTCTCGCGCGGGTCGATGTCGCTCAGCAAGAAAGACGGCGGCCTGCCGCCCGATTCCGTGGTCCAGAGCGTGGACGCCATTCTTTCCGACTCTCAGCGCGCGGTCGAGAAGTTCCACGATCCGGCGCCGTTCTCGATGCAGCAGGTGGTGCTGACGCCGTGCTCACCGTTCTCCGTCACCAAGGATTTGCTGGTAGAGTCCGCCACACTGGGGCGCTCGCTGGGCGTGCGCCTGCACACTCACCTGTGCGAGACCCTAGACGAGGAGCGCTTTACCATCGAGGCCACGGGCATGCTCCCGCTGGCGTACATGGAGTCCGTTGGCTGGGTGGGCCCCGACGTGTGGTTTGCGCACGGCATCCACTTTAACGATGACGAGCTGCGCGTTCTTGCGCAGACGGGTACGGGCGTGGCGCACTGCCCCATATCAAACATGAAGCTGTCCTCGGGCGTTGCGCGCGTGAGCGACATGCTCAAGCTGGGGATTCCCGTGGGTCTGGGGGTCGACGGCTCGGCAAGCAACGACGGCTCCAGCCTGCTGGAGGAGATGCGCGTGGGCTTCCTGCTCCATCGCCTCAACGAGAGCTACAACGCGCCCACCGGCTACGACCTGCTCAAGATCGCCACGCGCGGGGGAGCGAAGGTGCTGGGGCGTCCGGAGATCGGGCAGCTGGCCAGCGGCAAGGCCGCGGACCTCTTCATGATCGACGCCAACCGGCTGGAGCTTACTGGCGCGATGGAGGACCCCAAGGCTGTGCTGGCCGTGGTGGGCTGGCGCGGGCCGGTGGATCGCACCGTCGTTGCCGGCAGGACCGTCATGCAGGGCGGACACCTTGTGGGCATCGACGAAGAGCGCGCGGCCGCAGAGGCAGACGCCTGCTGGCGTCGGTTTGTCGAGAAGAACGCGTAGGGTCGCTCCCGTCACTCCCTCGCCGCTAAAACGCCGAGAGGTAGATTGCACGCGCGTCGTCCATGTTCAGCGGCCTAAGCTCGCCGAAGCGCTCGCCCTTGTTCTGGCGCAGGGTCTCCAGCCAGCCGTCTATCTCGGTCGGCTGGAGATTCAGGTCGGAGAGCGTCCGCGGCATGCCCAGGCCAACAAAGAAGCGCTGCAGCTCGTCGATGGCGTAAGTGATGGCATCCTCGGTGGCCTCGTCCGTCTCGTCCACCGGCTCCACGTCAAAGACGCCCTGCGCAAACGCGAGGAAGCGCTCTGGGTTCGAGCGCCAGACGTAGCGCATCCAAGCTGGGAGAATAACGGCCAGGCCAGCGCCGTGCGTGACCTCGGGACGGTGCGCGGAAATCTCGTGCTCAAGGCCGTGGCTCTCCCAGCCGCCGGCGCGCTTCTCCGGCGCGGATGCGCGGCCGCACCCGCAGAGGTCGTTGTGGGCGAGCGTGCCGGACCACATGATCGTTGCACGGGCGTCGTAGTCATCGGGCGTCTTGGCCACGGTGTTCGCCGCGTCGATCACGGCGCGAATGATGTCGCACGCGATGTTGTCCGTCACGGGGACGGGGCCGGCCGCGCTGAAGAAGCGCTCGCAGATGTGGCAGATGATGTCAACCGCGCCGGCCGCCGTCTGGTACTGCGGCAGCGTGAAGGTGACCTCGGGGTCGAGGATCGCCACGCGCGGGCGGAAGACGTCACCGTTGACGCCGCGCTTGAGGTTGAGCGCGTCGTTGCTGATGACGCAGGAGGCCGAGGCCTCGGAGCCCGCGGCGGGAATGGTGAGCACGCACGCAACGGGCAGGCACGCGCCGACGCTTGCCTTCTTCGAGAAGAAGTCCCAAACGTCGCCCTGGTAGGGCGTGCCAAACGCGATTGCCTTGGAGCAGTCGATCACGGAGCCGCCGCCCACTGCCAGGACGAGGTCGACCTTCTCGGCACGCGCGAGCTCGATGCCCCTGCGCACCAGGCCAACCTCGGGGTTGGGACGCACGCCCGGGAGCTCCACGTGGGCGACGCCGGCGGCCTCGAGCGAGGAGGTCACGCGGGCGAGAAGCCCTGTGCGTACCACTGAGCCTCCGCCGTACACCAGGAGGACGCGCTTGGCTCCAAGCGCGGCGACCTCCTCGCCAACCTTGTCGGCATAGCCGCGGCCAAACACAAAGCGCGTGGGGGACTGGAAAATGAAGTCGTTCATGATTCGCCTTCCGCCGGCGGGGTGCGTGCCCCGAATGTTGTTGAGCCAATTATGGACGAGTGACGGCGGTTACTTGGCGGGCTGCGGGCAGGCGCTTCAGAAGGACTTCTCGGCCTTGCGTGTGCTTTGGGCGAGCCGGGCGGGCGAGCCAGGCGGTCGAGCCGGGCTGTCGCCCCCCCAGGCCTGCGCTTACGCCCTGCTTGTGGGGAAGAACGGGCACCGTTCGCCTAGGCACTGGGCGTTCTGCGGGTGGAACTCGCAGCGGATGTCGTCCTTCTCAAGGCGCACACCAAAGCGCTCGCGGATGTAGTCGACGGCGGTCTCCAGTGAGATGTATGCGTCGCGCTTGCAGCAGCGCGGCCCGCCTATGCGCGAGAGCGCCTCAAGCGCGCGGGACGTGTAGACCATGTGGCTGCCCCAGGAGTCGTCGCTCGTGAGGGGACCGGTCGTCTCCAGAATTGAGAGTGCAGCTCCCACAGATGCCGTGGCGCCGCACACGCCCCAGCGTCCGCACATGGCGCCGGGCATCTGCAGACCGCGCGACATGAGCTCGTCGAGCGCTGCGGGAAGGTCAACGTTCCCGCCGGCGTTGCGGTATGCGGTGAGCACGGCCGCACCGTCAAGAACGTGGTGCTCTGGCCCGTGCATGCGCACAAAGTCCCTGCGTGCCACGTTGCGGAAGACCTCGTAGGGGCTGGTGCTTTTCTCGGCCAGGCATGCGTCGACGATTCTTTGCCCGCGTTCCTCAAGTGTGAGCTCGCCCATGTGCCCTCCCAGCGTTGCGTTGCAAAACGGCTTCATGGTACCCCTGTGGCAGCGGTGCGCACCACCTGGTGCGAGTGACGGTCCCTAGACACCCTCGCCCGCGCGTGCTATAGTCTCGCCCCATTTCCGTTCTGGCGAGAAGGACGGAGCCTCGACGTGGATGACCAGGAAACCGAGAGCCCGCAGGAGGCCGTGCGCCCTAACCCCGCGTGGCGGCGCCGCTACTACACCATCCTAGCGGGTCAGGCAGTCTCGCAGGTGGGAAGCTCGGCGGTGCAGTTTGCGCTGGTCTGGTTCCTTGCGCAGGAAACGGCGTCGCCCGCTGCGATGGGACTTGCGGGCCTCGCGGCGTTCCTACCCGGCGCGATCCTCTCGCCTGCGGCCGGAATCGTGGCAGACCGCCACAACCGAAAGCGCGTCTGCATCGCGGCGGACCTTGCCGCGGGCATCATGGCGACGGCGTTTGCGCTGGCAATGGGCTCGTGGGGCGTCTCGGTCGCCGCAGTGATTGCGCTTCTCGCCGCCCGTGCGGCAGCGACCTCGTTCCAGGCTCCCGCGATGCAGGCGATGGTACCGCAGGTCGTGCTCGCCGAGTCCCTTGTTGAGGCCGGCGGCATGGCGCAGGCCATAAGCAGCGCCTCCTATATTCTTGGCCCCGTTGTTGGCGGTGCGCTCTTTGCGGCGCTCCCGCTGGCGCTCATCCTGGTGACGGACCTCGTTGGTGCGGTGGCCGCCGCCGTCACGCTGGGCATTGTCCCCGTGCCCGACCATCGTGCGGAGGGGGAGCGCCCCAAGCTCCACCCCGTCCGCGAGCTGCGCGATGGCCTCTCGGTCTTCTGGGAGGACCGCGTGCTCACGCAGGTCATAGTCTCCCTTCTCGTGTTAATGGTGTTCTTCATGCCGCTCTCGTCCTTCTATCCGCTCATGACCAGCGACTTCTTTGGGCTTGGGGCCTTCTCGGCGTTCCAGATTGTCTCGATGATCTCGACGCCCATTGGCCTTGCCGTTGTTTCACCCGTTGCGGAGGTCCTTGGCGTGAGCGCGTGGTTTGGCATCAGTGGCGTGGCGATTGTGCTGCTCGGCGCCGTGATGCTGGTGCTGGAGGGTCGGGCAAGGCGATAGGGGAGACTGGCGCCCTGCTTGGCCCTACTCGCCCTGCGTGAACGCGGCAACGGCGTTTGCGGTGAGCCCCTGCTGCTCCTCGACGCTTATCGTGGCAACTCCGTCGCCGTCCTGCGCGCCGTAGTCGCCAAACTGGGCGTGGTTGCCTCCCTCGATCACAAGCTCCGCGTAGTCGTCCGGCCGCAGGTCGGCATGGGATTGCAGCTTGTCTACCTCGCCGTCCTCGGAGCCGTAGACGCTCAGCATCCTAAAGCCCGGCGCGCGCAGGCTCCCGGCGCGCGCAGGCTCTTGGTGGGGTACGCGGCGAGAACCACCAGCCCGTCAAGCTCGCTGGTGTGGTCGGCGGCGTAGACGGCGGCCATCGCGCCGCCAAGGGAGTGACCGCCCACGTACCAGTGGCTGTAGTGGTACTCGTTGCTGCCAATGATTGACTCTGCGGCGTTCATGTCGAGAAACGCAAAGTTGAGCGGCATACGCACGAGAAACACGTCCGTTCCCTTATCGGCGATGCTTTCTAACTGGGCTGCGTAGGCCTCGCACTGGACCTTGCCGCCGGGATAGAACACCAGCGCGTCCTCTGTGCCAGGCCCATCAAAGAGGTAACCGTTTGCGGTTGCTGTCACGCGGACGGAGTCGCTTCCCGCGAGCGCAGCCTCCGCACGCGCGGTTGCCCGAAAGTAGGTGCTTGCGTAGGCGAGAAAGGCGACCACGACGATTGCGAGCACCGCGAGCAGCCCCAGCGCTACGCGACGGAGTCTGGCGTGCGTCTTTGTCTTTGGGTGGTTCTCGTTTGACATGGGTCTCCTCTGCTTGTTTTGCTGTCCCCATGGTAACGGAGCACACGCGCTGCGCCCCCGTCGCGCGTGGAGCCGCCGTGGAATTGTGGGCTGCGGTATAGCGTTTGTCTCGTGCGGATAGAATGGCTCCGGTCACATCGAGAAGGGAAATATCATGGCAGAGCAGGAAGTTGGACCGGTTGGGTCGTCGAGCAGCAAGGTCGCTAACGAGAAGATCCTGGCGCTGGTGCCCGAGGAGAGTGTGAGGCGGATTCCGTTCTTCGTGCGCAAGCACGCGCTGAGCAAGACGTTCGAGAAGATCGAGCTTGAGCATCCAGACCTCTACGCCGTCGCGGCGCAGGAGGGCGAGCTGCCGGCTGACGCGCGCGAGCAGCTGAGCCAGATTGTGAACGGGATCTTCGAACAGAAGCTGAAGAAGCACAACCTATAGGCGGAGTGCAGCGACGGCAATAGGCGCTGCAGCGACGGCGGTCTTTTGGCGGGCGGCTCCGGAGGTGGGGTCGCCCGCTTGTCTCAGCTGGGGCGGTGGCGTGAGGTCGCGCTTCTCGTGCCTGAGGTCGATACACATTCGTTGCCCGAATGTGTATCGACTTGGGCGCGTCACAGATTCGGGCACGAGTGTGTATCGGCGAGAAGCACGGCCGCGCGGCGGTGCCCCGCAATCGTCCGCGCCCCTACAGGTCGTCCACCAGGGCCGTTGACTTTGCGTACGCGGTCGAGCGCGCCTCGAAGAAGTCCGTCTTCACCATGTTGGCGTTGCTGTACTGCGAGACCCAGGCCATGTCCGCCGGTTCCTCGGCAAACTCCGGGTAGAGCTGCCCCATCCCCAGCGAGTTCCAGCGAAGGTTGCCCAGGTAGTGGATGTAGTCGCTCACCTGCTGCCCCGTGAGGCCGGGAATCTCGTTGCCAATCACGTACTGGCCCCACGCGACCTCCTGGCGCACTCCCTCCTCGAGCATCTGCCGCAGGTCGTCGACCGCCTTGGGCGAGAAGAGCTGCGGTTCCTCTCGCTGGAGCTCCAAGATCATGTTGCGGAACAGCCACAGGTGCGTGTTCTCGTCGCGGTTGATGTAGCGGATCTCCTGCGCGCTTCCGGGCATCTTGCCGTTGCGCGCCAGGTTGTAGAAGAACATGAACCCCGAGTAGAAGTACACGCCCTCGAGGATGAAGTTCGCCATCATCACGCGCAGGAGGGTCGGCGCGTCCTGGCGTTCCTGGAACTCGTTGTAGAGGTTCCCGATGAACGTGTTTCTCGCCAGCAGGTGCTCGTCGGTCTTCCACTGGTAGAGGATGTCGTTGCGCTGCTCGGGGCTGCAGATGGTGTCAAGCATGTACGAGTAGCTCTGCGAGTGCACGCACTCTTGGAAGGTCTGGATGTGCAGGCACAGGTTGACCTCGTTTGCGGTGATGAACTCGCCGATGCTGGGCAGGTTGGCCGTCTGCAGCGAGTCCAGGAAGACGAGAAACGAGAGGATCTTGTCGTACGCGGTGCGCTCGGCGGGCAGGAGGTTGGGGTAGTCCTTTACGTCCTGCGAGAGGTTAATCTCCTCGGGGATCCAAAAGTTGTTCATGGCCTGGCGATACCAGTCCGTGGTCCAGGAGTACTTCACGTTGTTGAAGTCGTTGAGGTTGGTGGTGTTGCCGCCGATGAGGCACCGTGCGCGCACGTCGGTGTCGCCGTTGGGGTTGAAGAGCGCCTTGGGCGAGAGGCGCGTGTTGTCTGTTTGCTGCATGGTTGCCTTTCTGATGTGGATGGGGTGCTGCGGGGGCGGCATGTTGGGGGCGTGGCGCAGGCGGGGCCGCTAGCTGGAGCAGCTCTCGCACTCCTCTACCTCGAGCGATTTGCTGCGCACGTAGTAGACGGTCTTGACGCCGTCGCGCCAGGCCTCGAGGTAGAGGTCGAGCACCTGCCGCATGGTGTACTCGTTGGTGATGTAGAGGTTTACCGACTGCGCCTGGTCAATGTGGCGCTGTCGCACGCCCGCGGCGCGCATGCTCCACGTCTGGTCGATCATGTGCGCCGGCTTGTAGTACCACCAGGTCTTGGGCGAGAGCTCGGGTGCCACGCGCGGCAGCATGGAGCCCTTCTTCTCCTCTAGGAAGAACTTGCGCATCACGGGGTCGAGCCCGGCCGTGGTGCCAGCAACGATTGAGGTCGAGCTGGTGGGGGCCACGGCGAGCAGGTACGCGTTGCGCATGCCGTGAGCGGCCACGCGGCTTGCGAGCTCACGCCACGCGGGCGACGTGTAGCCGCGCTTCTCGAAGTATGCTCCTGTCTGCCAGTCCGAGCCCTCGAACTTCTCGTACGCGCCGCGCTCCTCGGCCAGCTGGCAGGAGGCCTCGATGGCGTGGCGGTTGATGCGCTCGAAGACGTCATCGGCAAAGTGCAGGTGCTCCTCGCTCTCCCACATGATGCCGCGCTTGGCCAGCATGTGGTGGTAGCCCGAGACGCCCAGGCCAACCGAGCGGTAGCGCCTGTTGGTGACCTTGGCGTAGGGGAGGGCGTAGAAGTTGAGGTCGATCACGTTGTCCAGGGCACGCACGGCAGTCTGTACGGTGCGAGCAAGGCGAGCGTCGTTCTCGACGGGCAGGCGGCCCAGCGAGAGGCTCGCGAGGTTGCACACCACAAAGTCGCCGGGGCGCGTGGTGGTCACCACTACGGTGTCGCCGTCCTTGGTCACGACCTCCTGCGAGACGCTCTGGATCTCGCTCGTGTTCTGGGCGATCTCTGTGCAGAGATTGGAGCAGTAGATCATGCCGGCGTGCGGGTTGGGGTTAGCGCGGTTCACGGTGTCGCGCATGAACGCGAACGGCGTGCCCGTCTCGACGGCGCTGCGCAGCACCAGGCGCACGACGTCCTTCACCGTGACGGTACGTTTGGGGATGCGCGGGTCGGCGACGCACTCAAGGTAGCGGCGCTCCCACTCCTCGCCAAAGTAGTCCTCCAGCGCGTAGCCCTTCACCGTGAGGATGTCATGGGGGCACATGAGGTGCCAGGGCTGGTCGAGGTCCTGCTCGGCCATGCGCCAGAAGAGGTCTGGGTAGCAGACGGCCGGGAAGACGTCGTGCGCCTTCATGCGGTCGTCGCCGTTGTTGGTGCGTAGTTGCAGGAACTCCGGCAGATCGCGGTGCCAGGCGTCCAGGTAGACGGCCACGGCGCCTGCGCGCACGCCGAGCTGGTCCACAGCCACAGCGGTGTCGTTGATCACGCGGATCCAGCGCACCACGCCGCCGGCAGCGCCCTCGAAACCGCGGATGCTTCCTCCCTTGGCGCGGACTTTTCCGAGGTACATGCCCATGCCTCCGCCAAACTTCGAGACCATGGCAAAGTTGTCCACGCTACGGTAGATGCCCTCGAGGCTGTCGGGGACGGTATCGATGAAGCAGCTCGAGAGCTGGTGGTGCGGCTTGCGCGCGTTCGACATGGTGGGCGTGGCCATGGTGACCTCGAGCTGGCTGAGCATGTCGTAGAAGCGGCGCACCCACTCCATGCGTGCCTCCGGGCGTTCGCGCAGGGCGAGGTGCAGCGCAATGCCCATGAACATCTCCTGCGGGGACTCCAGGGGCACGTGGTCGTGGCTGCATATCACGTAGCGCTTGAGCAGCAGGTCAAGGCCGGGGTAGTCAAGCAGCACGTCGCGCGTGCGGTCGAGCCAGGAGGCGGCCTGGTCGATCTCCTCGCGCGAGTAGTTCTCAAGAATGTAGCTGCCGTAGAGGCCCTGGTCGGTGAGGTAGCGGATCTTGTCGTAGAGGCTGGTCAGGCCGCGGGCCTGCTCCTCCTTGGCAAGGCGGTGCTGGGCGACAAAGGAGAGGAGCCGGCCGGCGATGAGGCCCCAGGCGGGAGCCTCTGGTGTCGTGAGCTCAACGGCGGCGCGTACCAGCGCATTTTCTCGGTCGTCGGCGGACATCGAGGGCTTGGCGAAGCCCTGGAACTTGGCCGCGAGCGCAGAGAGGGGGTAGGTGGCGGGGTCGAAGTCGCGCGAGATCTTGGCGAGAACGGCGTCCAAGTCGTGGGCGGCGCCGGATGCGCCTGCGGGCTCGGCGAGCGCCAGCGCGCAGATGGCGCGGCGGGTGGCGCGCAGCTCTGCGCGACGATGGCGGTAGAGGATGTAGGCCTTCGCCGCATCGTAGTGGCCGGTTTCCATGAGCGTACGCTCTACCAGGTCCTGGATCTGCTCGACCTCCGTTGCGCCCGTTGCGACGAGGGCTTGCTCCACGCGTGCGAGGAGCGCCTCCAACGCGGACGCGTCGCTGGCAACGGGGTCTGCCGTCTCGGCGAGTGCTTTGCCCATGGCGCGGGCGATTTTCTGTCTGTCGTAGGCCTCGATGCGGCCGTCTCGCTTGGTTACCTGCATGTGATCCCCGATCTGCGGCGCGGGCGCCGCATGTGCGTGAGCTGGGCGACGGGCGGCGCGCTGGGTGCGCACGCGTCTCCATCTTTGGGATGGCTGGTTGGCCAGCCCCACCGTTGGAAATATATGCTATCAGATTAGTGACAATAAATGCCAGTGGTTGTGGTTAGTTTGTTCGACAACACAATATGCAGTGGTTAGTGGATGAACGAATGGGATTGATGAATGTCGGTGTTCTTTTGCATGTACAAAAATGCCTTATCGAACGGGATGCGGCAGTTTACTGCATAAAAATGCTCTATCGGACGGTGCCTTCCGGCATCATACATCAATAAAGAAACTTTACTTGCATAACTAGGCATACTTTGCAATAAATATACAATAAAATGCAATATAAAATTTAAAGTTTGATAGTAACTACAAGATAGCACCGCCCGATAAAGCATTTTTATGCAGCGAGGTCGAAGAACCCGTCCGATAGGACCTTTTTATGCGTCAGCCCGGTATCCCGCTTCAACGTAGTCTTTGTGTTTCGCGGAAACCACGCGCTGGATCCCTATTTTCTGTATGCGAACACTGCGGTGCGTACGCCAGCAGGAGCCAAATCTAGGAGATGCGCGATTCGGCCAGGATGGCTATTTCACGAAAAACGGCGCCCAGAACTAGCCTGGGCGCCGCCATATTGCAAGTAAGGTGTCTGCGGTTAGGCGCGTGGAGCTGCGGCGAGCTGCGTGCCGACCTTCTCGTCATCGCCGGTCTCGAGGGCGGCAAGCGAGCGATAGAGCCACGAGGTGGCGTCCTGCGAGAGGGTCTCGGCGTTTGCGCTGGCAGCAAAGCCGAGCAGCGCGTCGAGAAGCTGCTTGCCGGTAGGGGAGAGGGCCGCGACGTCCGTTCCGACGTGGGCGGGCACTCCGCGGTGACCGGAGACATGCTCGACAAAACCGCGCACCTGCGCGACGTGCTGCGGGAGGTCCGCCTCGGGCTCAGCGGAGCCGGCGGCGTTCAGCGCGTCGAGGACCACCTGCGCGGGAGTTCCACAGGGAACAAAGCCAGGCGCGTCGTCCATGGCGGCGGTGATGGTTGCGCCTAGGGCAACGGTGGCCCCAGCAAGCTCGTTCTGGATTTCGTTCATGTGCTGCTCCTTTGATCTTGCGGTTCGATGTTTTATCTTGTGACGCGCGGAAAACCCGCGACGCCTATGCCTTGAAGTGGTCTCGCGCGAACCCCATGCGCTGGACCACCTCCATGGTGCCAACGTAAGAACCCTCGCGGTCGCGCACGGCCATGTAGCGCACCAGCACGGGCTCGCCCTCCTTCTCCATCCAGATGTCGACGGAGTCCTGCTCGCCGCTCTTGAGCGTGGCGATCACATGGCGCACCATCTCCTGGATCTTGGGCGGGTGGCAGCTCCAGACCTCGCGGTCTATCGCCGAAGACGGGCGCTTGAAGAGCTTCTTCTCACCGTCGTCGTTCCAGTAGCGGTTGATATCGGTGTCGTCGACGAAGGTGATCTCCAGTGGGATGGTGTTGAGCATTGCGTCGAGCTGGGCGGGGGTCAGGCGGCCGGTGGGCAGTTGCACCGCGCCTGCGGCGTCAGCCTGGTTGCCCGTGCCCTTCTCGGCTGCCGCCGCGCGCTGCTGGCAGTACTCCTCGCCGGCGCCCCAGGTGCCGGCATCGTCAATGAGGCACAGGTCATAGCCCTTGAGGTCGGCGTACATCTGGAGCCACTCGTCACCCGAGAAGATCTGGGCGCACAGGGGCAGCAGGATGTTTGCCTCCTTGTAGACCATCTCGTCGGCGCGGGTGAGGACCTTCTCGGCGCGCTCGAGCCAAGCCGCGTCCTGCTCCTTTGCGCCGAGAAGCGCGTGCAGCTCGGCGCGAATCTCGTCGTCGACGCCCCACATGACGTCGGAGGGGCCGGAGTAGCCGTGGCGGACCTTGAGGACGGGGTAGAGGAGGTCGCCCTTCTTGGCGTAGTGGACGCCCAGCTGGGAGAGGGTGTGCAGCTCGTCCATGGCGTCGGGGGTGCCCAGCGCGGCGCGCGTGCGGGCGATCTGCTCGGAGATGGCCTGGTTCTCGAGGGAGAACACGTGCATGGGATGGCCGGGGAGGTTGGTGAGGAACCTTGTGTTGAGGTCCCCCGCGCCCTGCGTGAGCGAGCCCATGACCGCCTCCTCGGCGTTGGCGATCTTCTCCTCGCGGGTGGCGCCGTGGAATAGCGCGGAGTGGACGTCGCAGAGGCGCTGGACGTCGTCGATTTTTGCGCCGCCCTCAATGAGGCCCTGCTCGGCGCGGGCAATCTCGCCGGCGTCCACGTCGCTGAAGTTCGCGACAAAGTCGGCGCGGACGTCCTCGAGCGATTCGCCGGACGAGAGGCGCGCTATGTAGCTCTCGAGGAGCTTTGCGCGGCCGGCCTCGTCGAGGCCCTCGACCTTGGTGCCGAGAGGTGCGTCTACCTGCTGGTTGCTGGTGGCGTCGGCCTTGGGCGCGGCTTCGGTGGCGGGCGCGTCCTGGCTGGCGCCCTCTCCCTCGACCGTGAAGCCGGCGGCCTCGAACGCCTTTACGGCGTCGTCCAGGCTGATGCCCTTGATGGAGCACCCGCGCGGAACGGTCATCACGCGGCCAACCGTGTTGAGCGCAGCGGGCTTGGCGATATCCGTGAAGCCGAGGCTCACCATAACCTGGGCGAACTCGGGGAATTCCTCGGCGAGGTCGTGAACGCTCTTGTTGAGGTCAAGCATCTTGCTCATGGCTGCTCCTGGTCTCTTGGCCAGGCCGTCTGGCCTGGTGCGCCATGCCGAGGAGGTGATGCTTCAGGGCCGGCGCCGTTTGTCGAAGCCAGCATATGAGAGTAAGGGGGCGTGAACTGTTGTAGTCACAACATATATGGTAAAAACAATGCATCGAAAGGGCCTTCGTTACATGCGGCTCTGGTGTTGGGCAAAGTACGGATGGTGCATGTTGTGCACGCTTAACTCAAGCAATACAACATGTTGTGGCAACCGAGAGTCGATACTTTGGGTTCCCCAAAAACAACGTGTAACGAAGGGCAGTTCGGCGCAGCCGAGAGCATTTTCGTGTAACGAGAGGCAGTTCGATGCAGAACGGTGGCCCAACCGTCGCCAATAGACCTAGCGACGTGCCATGCCGCCATGGTCGCCGGGATGGCGCCGACCCTGTGGTCTGCCCGCTCTGCCAGCGGTTTCGGGTCCCTTCACTTGAGTACGCTGCCGGGATGCGGCTTTGCTGTGGCGGCGGCCCGCCTTGGGCTTCTCGGGCGGAATGGTAGCTGCTGCTGGAATGCTCTTGCTGGTCGCACGCTGCGGCTGCGCCTTGAGCTGGGAGCGGCTCGCCACAATCTCTGCGGTGCGGGCCATGCGCTCCTCGCGGCGCTCGTCCACCAGCTTCTTGCGCTCCTTCTTGCCAGGCAGACGGTCAGCGGGCGTGCGATTGGGGTCAAGTACCAGCGGTTTCTCGCCCAAAGGGATGCCCTGCGCACGGGGGTACACGGGGATGTTCTTGCCCATGAGCTGCTCGATGTCGCGCAGGTCGAATTCTTCCTCGGGCGTGGCGAAGGTGAGCGCCCAGCCATATTCGCCCGCGCGTCCGGTGCGTCCAATGCGGTGGATGTAGTCCTCGGCGTCCGAGGGCACGTCGAGGTTGACCACATATGCCACGTTGGGGATGTCAATGCCGCGTGCCAGGACGTCGGTTGCCACCAGTACGCCCACCTCGCCGTCGGCAAAGCGCCTCAGCGCGCTGGCACGCTGGTTCTGGTTGCGGTTGCCGTGAATGGGGGCGCACTCGATGCCTGCCTTGCGCAGGTGCCGGCAGACGGCGTCGGCGCGGTGCTTGCCGCGCACAAAGACAATCACGCGCTCTGCGCCTTCGCGGTGCAAGATCTCGATGAGGGCGTCGTTTTTGGCCTCGTGCGAGATGGGCAGCACGTACTGGTCAATCGTCTCGGCGGCCGTTCCCTTGTGCGCTATTTCGATGCGCACGGGGTTGTTGACCAGCGACTTGGTGTTGTCCAGCACGTCATCGGAGAGCGTTGCCGAGAAAAGCAGGGTCTGGCGTGAGGCCGGCGTCTTGGTCACGATGCGGCGCATGTCGGGCAGGAAGCCCATGTCGAGCATGCGGTCGGCCTCGTCCAGAACGAGGGTCTCTACCTGCGAGAGGTTGCAATCTCCCGAGTTGATGAGGTCGATAAGGCGTCCCGGCGTGGCAACCACCAGGTCGCATCCCTTGCGGAGCGCGGCGCGCTGCGGCTCGTAGGAGACGCCGCCCACGAGGACCGTGGCCGTGTGCCCTGTGCGGGCGCAGATGGCATTTGCGACCTCCTCGATCTGGGCGGCAAGCTCGCGCGTGGGCGTGACCACGAGCATGAGCGGCCCCTGCCCGTGGCGCGCGTGGCCCAGGCGGTCGAGTGCGGGAAGCAGGAAGGCAGCCGTCTTCCCGGTGCCCGTCTGCGCGGCGGCCATAACATCGGTACCTGCGAGAATGACGGGAATCGAGGCAGCCTGGACTGGCGTGGGCGCCTCATAGCCCATGTCGCTCACGGCGGCAAGGGCGCGATCGGAGAGGCCGAGGTCCTCGAAGCGGGTGGGGAGGTCCTTCTCGGCAGTGATAGTGGTTGATGCGGTGGTGCTGCGGCGCTTGGCCATGAAGTGGTGCTCCTAACAACGGGAAAACGTGCGAGGGACTAGCTTACGCGATTCCCCGCGTGCACATCGAGTCACCATCTTCTGGCGCAGTGTGTGGGACAAACGTACTGGTAGATGGCACGACAGTTCTGTTGTCGTGCCGTTGTTGTCCATGCAAGCTATGCTTTCTTGAGCGGAGTCTTCGCCCGGGTGATGCTGGGCCCAGGAGGGGAGGGGAACCGATGGAATTTGGCGAGAGGGTCAAGGCCGTGCGCACCGGCGCGGGCCTCACGCAGGAGCAGTTCGCGTCGCGCCTTGGGGTGACGCGGCAGGCGGTCTCCAATTGGGAGAACGGCCGCAACCTGCCAGACATCGAGGTGGTCATCGCCATGTCCCAGACGTTTGGCGTCTCCCTCGACGAGCTCATCCTGGGAGGAGAAGGCATGGCAGACAAGACAGATGAGAAGAACGACATGGCCGACAAGCTCATCCGCGATGGCAGTGAGGGCAGGTGGATGCGCATGAGCCTCGCGATGTCCCTTGTGGGGGCGATGCTCATTGTGGTCGCGGCGGTGCTGGCCGTGGTGGCCGAGAACTCAGTGAGCTACGTGGACGCGAGCGGCATGCTGCACGAGGACTTCTGGCTGGTGCCTGTGGGCTACGCGTGCGCGGCAGCCGGCATGCTCGTGCTGCTCGCGAACTTTGTCGCGCAGCTGCGGCGCCGGAAGCGTCTGACGGGCTCGTACAGGCCTATGGGGAAGTAGCTGCAGCAAAACGCCCGCCAGCGGATACGCTGACGGGCGTGTCTCTGCGCGCAGAGACACTGGGCTTCTGTTGCGCGACTACCTCGATACGGCGTAGAAGGCAATCGACTCCTGATTCCAGCCGATAGCCCCAAGCTGGCAGTACTCATCCCAGCTCGTGGTGTAGAGGTGGGTGCCCTGGGTGAGCCACCGGTTGAAGAGCCGGTAGATGGGCACGCGCTGCTGGTCGTCGGAGTACGCCATGATGCCCTCGCCGTTCCAACCAATGGAGCAGAGCTGGTTATACTCGGATGTGCTGGACGTGTAGTGGTGGTCGCCGCTGTAAGGGTTGTAGAGGCGATGGATGGGGGTGTTGCTCTTGGCGGGCGCGAGCCATGCCCGGCCCTCGCCGCTCCAGCCGATGGAGCAGAGGTACTGGTACTCGTCGTAGGACTCGGTGAAGAGGTGCTCGCCGGACCACTGGTTGTACAGGCGGTACATGGTCACGGTCTGGGTCTGCTGGTTTCCAGAGTCGGGTGTCGTGGGCTGGCTGGGCTGGCTTGGGTTATCCGGCGTGGTCGGCTGGCTCGGCGATGAGTAATTGACGTCGTAGCTCAGCGTTACGGCAGAGCCTGACTTGGAGGTAATCCCGGATACATCCACGTGGTACGTGCCTTCGTAGGAGGAGCCAACGTTGCTGCTGCCGGGGTCGAAGATGATGGCGTTGGGAACGGCATACCAATTTGTGTCTACATTGAAGAAGCCGCCGGTTGGCGTCGAGCCGCTGCTGAAGTTCCACACAGTGCCGTCGCTCTTCCGGGTGACGGTCACCTTGACGGAGCTGGCGCTGGGCGTGCTGTATTCTGCGGGGTTGAGCGTGATTGACCATGGGGTGCCAGGTTCGAACGCGCTGCTGAGCATGTCACCGGAGGCTGGCCAGGCGATAAAGTCGTAGTCGTTTCTTGTTGTTGTGCTGGTGGTGCCGTAGGAGCTGTCGTAAAGCTCCTCGTTCCATGGGTTATCCATCACCCGCACTGCAGTGTACCAGCAGTCCCACTCTCCAATGGGTACTCCGGCGGCCCCTATGCCCAACTGCTTGACTCCAGGATTGAGCAGCCAACGCCTGTGGCCGATCATTTTGCGGTTGCTGGAATCGGAATCATCCATAAAGCTACCAATAGCCTTGATGGGGAAGTTGTAATGCCCCCCATAGGACGGGGATTCTGACAGGCTGCTTGTCGAGACGGCGTACTTGCCGGCCTTAGCCTGGGCGTCGGTGATTTTATCGGGCGTGGATGGGAAGTGATCGAGTCCTTTGTTGAGCTTTGCCAGGATTAGCGCTCCCTGCGCGGCGTTGGCATTAAGCGTGGAGTCAAGCGTGATGGTGTCAAGTCCTGCCTGCTGGCGCATGAAGTTGATGTAGGCCTGTGAGTACGCGAGCGCATCATCGCTCAGGACGCCGGCGGTGTACGCGGTGTCGCTCGACGTGGTATCCGAAGGCGTCGAAAAGGCAACGTCGGAGTTAGGCTCCTCCGGCAGGCTCTGCCACAGTGCCGTGAGCTGCGCCAACGTAAGACGCTTTCCCGAGATGCCGCTCTGTGTGGCCACAGATGGCGCGGTGGTACCCGTGGCAACGGTTGCCCCGCTCGAGGCAGGCGGGCTCACCGGGCTTCCGCTTGCCGTGTTGTCTGCGCGGGCTGCCACTGGCATTGCGGTGGCGGCGAGCAGGGCGAGAAGAACCGCCAGCACTCCTCGACCAACATGCCTCAAGGCGTGAAGGCGCAGTTCCTCGTGTCCGTGGGTGGCAGATGACGTCCTCTTCATGGGTGACCTCAAGACCATGCGGGAGCTACATACAGACGTTCATACACCTTTAGGAGGACTTAGCATTGTAAATATTAGTAAGGAGTCTTGTTGTTAGCTTGAATGTAGCTTTCGCAAAATTGCGTTTGCATCGCACAGGCCTGCGGTGCGTTGAAGGCGAGAAGAACGGTCGGGTCGAAATGATTCGACCCGACCGCTGTGGCCGTTCGTTTGTATATCGGCTGGGCAGCTAGCTGCGGTTGCGCTTACGTGAACTCATAACGACAAGCGCTGCTCCGCCGGCGACGAGCGCAACGAGCGCATAGACGGGCATGGTGGCGTCGGAGGTGTTGGGAACCTTCGCGGCAGGGGCATTGGGCGCGGGCTTGGGCGCTGCAGGAGGCTCGGGCTTCTCGTCCGTGCCCTGCTCCGTGTTCTGGGAGCCTTCCTGCGTGACCTTGGACCACTTGGCAACCAGCGTGATGTCCTCGGTGACGGGCTTGGAGAAGTCGTACTTCTCTCCGTCGAGGAGCCAGCCGTCGAAGGCGTAGCCATCGCGGGTGGGGTCCTGTGGCGCGGTGGCCGTAGCGCCATCGTTGACGGTCTGGGCGGGCGTCGAGGTGTTGCCATCGGGATCCGAGAAGGTCACGGTGTGCGTGATCTGCTTCCACTGCGCGTACAGCGTGACCGTGGCGCCATTCTCGATGGTTAGGTTCTTGACCGTTGCGGCGTCTGCGTAGGCATTGCCCGTTCCGTCTGCCTTCGTGTTCCAGCCCGCGAAGGTGTAGCCCTTGCGAGAGAACGCGCATGCCGCAAGCGTTGCGTCAGCGTCGTAGACGGCGTCGAGGGAGGTCATGGTTCCCGTCGCGTCATCAGCGTTCTTGTCGAACGCGATGATGTACTTGATGGCCATGGGCTTCACAAGCTCGTAGCTGCGCGGAGCTGCGCTGGATACCACGATGGCTGTCTTGTCGTCCCCCGTGAGGGCGCTGGCGGTGAACACGTGGTGCTCGGAATCGATGGCATACCTGCCGGTGTTTGCACCCTTGGGCAGCAGGCTTGCGTCATCGACAAAGGCGGCGCCATTATCGAGCGAGTAGGTGTAGCCTCCAACGCTGTACGAATCGAGTGTCTGGTTGTACTGGTAGTACGCGGGAGCGCCCTCTACGTCCTTGCCGTCCTTCGTAAGCTTGAGCGAGTACTGAATCGTGTTGTTGTTCTTGTTCTCGCCAAAGTAGTCGGCGTTGATTGCCGCGACCTTGCCGTTGGACTTGTCTACCGTGGCATCGATGAACTGCTTGGTGGAGCCGTCCTTGTTAGTGAGGCAGTTGGTAAGTGTGTTGTTCGTAAAGCTGATGTCGTCTACACCGTCGAGGTGCACCACGCGGTGGTGGCCAATGCCGTTAAACGTGCTGTTGGTGACCGAAAGCTCTACGTGGGAATTCGGGTAGTACATCGGGTAGGTGTTGGAGTAGGTCCCCTTGATTGCGCCGTAGTTGTTGGGCGTAAACGTGCAGGAGTCGACGCTTGCCTTGGCCTGCCCGCTGAGCCAGAGCTCATAGTGCTGGCGCTTTGAAGCGAGGCTGTCGTCGTTCTCGTAGCTAGGATCCGCGATGCCAAAGGTGCAGTTCTTGAACGTTGCCGACTGGTAGCTGTCGAGGTGATTGCTGGCGCTTCCCACCATGTAGCCCTCGGTGAATGTGACGTTCGTGAAGGTCTGTGTGGCCGCGTTACTGCCAAGGTAGTAGAACTCCCAAGCCCCAGCAGCCTCATAAAGTTCTGGGCGCCTGTCGTTGAGGGTGAGGTCGCTCATAGAAAGTGGGACGCCATTCTCGCCATCGGCACGGCCGTTTGGCGTGGTATAAAGCACCACCTCATAGCTGCCGGTGAGGTTGACCTGCGCGTTGTTGGTGCCCTTGATGGTGACGCTGGTAACTCCCTCGGGCGCGAGCGTGTTGTACGCACCGCCATTGCCGCCATCGAACGCAGCCGTACCGCTTACGGTGTACGTGATATCGCCCTTGGTGCCATTGGCCTTGACGGCAGCGGCGGCATCGGTAAGCGAACTGTATGTTGCATCACTTCCGGTGACCTTTACCGTCCCTCCCTCTGCGAACGCGAGCGTGGGGAAGACAAACGCCGCTGCGCAGACAATTGAGACAATCGTTGCGAGCAGCGCCGCGGGTCTCCTCATTACCTTGACTGAGCAGTCCATATGGGCCTCCTTTGTCTCAATGGCTGGCCATTGAGTCTGAAAGACACTTAAGAGAATTCTAAGCATTACGCAAGGTTGCTTCTAGGAAATTAGGTGCATGTGACAAGCGAGAGGTACGAGCGACTTGCTCGTCGTCCCACGGCGGCGCCTCGTGCGCTACTATGTTCTGCGGCCGCACGGGCGGCCCTCCAAGCAGTCCCAGGTAAAACCTGCTTGCTAATCCAAAACCGGGAGACAGCGCATGCTCAAGCGAACCCTTGAGGACTACAAGGTCCTCCTCAGAAACATCCCCAGTGGTACCGTTACGCTCTTTGTGGTGAGCGTCATCGTGATGAACCTCCTCGCGAACAAGGAGCTGGTGTCGCTCCCATGGCTGGCGCTCGATTGCGGCATCACCGTGAGCTGGGTGAGCTTCCTCTGCATGGACATGATCTGCAAGCGCTTTGGCGCCAACGCCTCCATCAAGGTGAGCGTTCTCGCCGAGGCCATCAACCTGGCCGTGTGCCTGCTCTTCTGGCTCATGAGCCTCACGCCCGGCATGTGGGGAGCCTACTACAGCACGGACAGCATCCAGGTGAATGACGCGCTCAACGCCACCTTTGGCGGCACCTGGTACGTGGTGTTTGGCTCGACCGTCTCCATGCTCTGCTCGTCTGTCGCGAACTCGCTGCTCAACGAGGGGATTGGCCGTAGGCTCAAGAAGAACACCTTTGGGACCTTTGCGCTGCGCTCCTACGTGAGCACGATGGTGGGCCAGTTCGTGGACAACTTTGTCTTTGCCACCATCGTGAGCCACACCTTCTTTGGCTGGACCTGGGCGCAGGTGGTCATGTGCTCGCTCACAGGCGCGCTCGTTGAGCTTGCATGCGAGGTGTTCCTCTCGCCGGTGGGCTTCCGCGTGGTTCGCAGCTGGGAGCGCGAGGGCGTGGGCGAGAACTACCTGCGCCTGCACGGCGTGGAGGCCACGAGATGAGACAAGGGGAAACTCCCTTTGTCTCATTGCCGCTTGACGCTGGGGGACGTTCGCTGAACGTGCTGGTCACAGGCACGTCGCGCGGCATCGGCCGGGTAACGGCGGAGCTCTTCCTTGCGCGCGGGCATCGCGTGTGGGGGCTCGACGTGCTTCCAGCTTCGATTGAGCATCCGCGTTACCAGCACTTTGTTGCCGACGTGCGGGGCCGAGAAGTGCTGCCGGCAGACCTTGCGCCGCAGGTCATCGTGAGCAATGCGGGCGTGCAGGACAGCGGCGCGGACATCGACGTCAACCTCAAGGGTGCCATTAACGTGTGCGAGCGCTACGCGTTTGCGCCGGGAGGCCGTACGCCAGCGCCGCAGGTCCGCGCTGTTGTGCTGCTGGGCTCATCGAGCGGCCACACCGGCGCGGAGTTCCCCGAGTACGCAGCGTCGAAGGGAGGGGTTCTCGCCTACGCAAAGAACCTCGCTCAGCGCCTGGCACCCCAGGCCACCTGCAACAGCGTGGATCCCGGCGGTGTCCTGACCGAGCTCAACCGCCCCGTAATGGACGACCCCGTGCTCTGGGATCGCATCATGTCCCTCACGCCGCTGCGTCGCTGGGCGACGCCGGAGGAGATTGCCGAGTGGATCTACTTCGTTGGGGTGACTAACCGCTTTATGACGGGGCAGAACCTCCTCATCGATGGTGGCGAGGCTGGAAGCTTCGATTTCGTGTGGCCCGAGGAGTAGAACGCCATGAGCGAGATACTCGAAGCCATAGCTCAGAGTGACGGAGACGTTCGCGGCCGCGAGTTTGTGGGGGAGGACCTCTCGGGAGAGGACCTTGGCCACGTGGAGTTTGAGGACTGCACTTTCCGCGGGTGCGTCCTGGCCTCCGCGCGGCTGGAGCGCCCAAGCTTCGAGCGCTGCGCGTTTGAGGGCTGCGACCTGGCAAACGTTGCGGGCAACACCGGCTTCTGGCGGGACTCGAGGGTCGAGGACTGCCGCCTTGTGGGCGCGGACCTCCACAAGTCCGTCTTGGTGCGCACACGCTTTACGGGCTGCAACCTCTCGTACGTTGGCCTTGCCGAGTCGAAGCTCGAGCGTGTCTCGTTCACGAACTGCGACCTGCGCGAGGCGTCTCTCTCGCAGCTTCGTCTGCGCAGCCGGCTGGTGCTCGAGGGCTGTGACCTCATGCGCGCGGAGCTCTTCCAGACGAGGCTCGCGGGCGTCGACCTCACGAGCTGCAACATCGCGGGCGTCCGCATGAGCGACACGTTTCGCGAGCTGCGCGATGCCACCGTGGGCATCGACCAGCTGCCAGACCTTGCGGGCTTGCTCGGCGTGAAGCTGCGATGAGACAAAGGGACTGTCCCTTTGTCTCATGCGGCGGCGCGGCGCTTCTCGCCGCCTGCGTATTTCCGCTTCACTTTCTTCTTCGCCAGGGCCATAACGTACGGGTGGGTTAAACGTATAACCTCATCGAAGGGACTCGTGGACCATGGACATCAAGGACGTAAAAAAGGTAACCATCGCAGGCTGCGGCACCGAGGGCAGCCAGATTTCCTCGATGGTGGCGTACAAGGGCTTCGAGACCACCGTGTGGCTGCGCAGCGAAGGTTCCATAGATCGCGCAAAGCCCCGGTTGGAGTCCGTACGCAAGCAGATTCTCGGTGAGCTTGACGCGTGGAAGGCCGATTGCGGCGAGTACTGCCGCGGCCTCTCGGACGAGAAGGACCTCACTGACGAACAGATTGACCAGCTCAGCGCCCAGGCCGAGGAGCGCCTCTCGCACATTCGCCTCACTACCAGCGCAGAGGAGGCCTTCTCGGACGCGGACGTCGTCATCGAGTGCATTAACGAGGACCCTGCCCAGAAGCGCGCGTTCTACGAGAAGATCTCGGGCATCATGCCCGAGAAGACGCTGCTCCTCACTGACTCGTCGACCTTCCTGCCGAGCACCTTTGCCGATGCGACCGGCCGCCCCGACCGCTACATGACGCTTCACTTTGCCAACCAGATCTGGCGCAACAACCTTACGGAGCTCATGCGCCACGACCGCACGAGCGACGAGTCCTTCAAGCTTGCCGAGCAGTTCTCCCATGCCATTGGCATGGTCCCCCTCAAGCTCAACAAGGAGCAGCCCGGCTACATCCTCAACACGCTCCTCATTCCGTGGTTCAAGGCGGCGATGTACCTTGTGGCGTCCGGTGTGACGGATCCTGCCACGGTTGACCTGTGCTGGGAGCTTGACACCGGCGCCCGTCCCGACCAGACCCCGTTCCGCAAGATTGACAAGGTCGGCCTGCCGCTGGCTCTCAAGATCATCTCCATGGAGCCTGGCGCGGATGACCCCTCCACCCCGGCAGGCATGATGGTCGCTCTGCTCAAGAGCTATGTCGAGGCGGGCAAGACTGGCATTGCCGTGGGCGAGGGCTTCTACAAGTATGACGAGAACGGAAACGTGATCAAGTAGATCATTGCGCGTGAATGGTGGCAAGGGCGCGCGGCGTCGGGCGGTACAGATTCGGGTACGAACGTGTATCAATGCCGTCCCGGCGCTATCGGCGTGCCTGCTCCAACGCCGGGGCCTTGCCCTTCGCGCATGCCTGTTGTCTGGACTTGGCTCGTTGGTGCCGCCAGCCGCGCGGGACTCGCGTATCTTATAAGGGTATTCCGGATTCGCTTGTCCGCGCGGCGCACCCGCCGCGCGCGGGAGGGGGCTGCCAGATGGAGTTCGAGAAGGAGCTTTCGGTGCGGGAGACCGGCATCGAGGGCCTCAAGGTTGTGGAGCTCTCCGTGCACGGGGACCCCCGCGGCTGGTTCAAGGAGAACTGGCAGCGCGCCAAGATGGTGGCGCTCGGCATCCCCGACCTCCGCGTGGTCCAGAACAACGTGTCCTTCAACGCCCGGCGCGGCGTCACCCGCGGCGTCCACGCGGAGCCCTGGGACAAGTTCGTCTCCGTGGCGGCGGGCTCCGTCTTCGGCGCCTGGGTGGACCTCAGGCAGGGCAGCGCCACCTACGGGAGGGTCTACACCTGCACCCTCGACCCCTCGAGGGCCATCTACGTGCCCCGCGGCGTCGGCAACTCCTTCCAGGCGCTGGAGGACGGCACCGCCTACACCTACCTGGTGGACGCCCACTGGTCGGCGGAGCTGAGGGGGACGTACACGTTCGTGAGCCTCGCCGACCCGGCGCTGGGGATCGACTGGCCCATCCCCCTCTCCGAGGCCACGCTCTCCGAGGCGGACAGGCACCACCCGATGCTCGCGGACGTCGTCCCCATGGCGCCGAGGAGGACCCTCGTCACGGGCTGCGACGGCCAGCTGGGGCGGGCCGTGCGGACGCTCGCGGAGGAGAGGGGCGTCTCGGGCACCTTCGACTTCTGCGACATAGACGCCTTCGACTTCTCCGACCCCGCCCAGTACGACCGCTACGACTGGGACCTCTACGGGACGGTCGTCAACTGCGGCGCCTGGACGGCGGTCGACCGGGCCGAGACCCCCGGGGGGCGCGCCGCCTGCTGGAGGGCCAACGCCACCGGGCCGGCCCTGCTCGCCCGGACCTGCGCCGAGCACGGGATCACGCTCGTCCACGTCTCCTCCGACTACGTCTTCGACGGCACCCGCGAGGTGCACGACGAGGGGGAGCCCCTCTCGCCCCTCTCCGTCTACGGCCAGTCCAAGGCCGCGGGCGACCTTGCCGTCGC
>ERZ791908.334-NODE-334-length-56905-cov-13.909428_pt1 | contig 56905 bp, 49 predicted proteins | sample MGYA00510144_ERZ791908 | MGnify/ENA primary metagenome ERZ791908 (study PRJEB30046, sample SAMN00792105) | human gut metagenome | study: EMG produced TPA metagenomics assembly of the A metagenome-wide association study of gut microbiota in type 2...
GCATAAAGTAGATTCATGCAATACCGATTTACACAAACTATTTTACACTCCCTCATCAACACAAATACATATGCAAAGGTACTCTAAGATAATTTAATTATACATCAAGTTTTCCATAAATAGAAAAAATAGAGCCAGTTTGTCAACTTCCGTTGGAGTTGATAGACTTGAAGATAAGCAAATGCTTGGTAAAAATGATTCAAGAATAGTAATAGCGAAAATATCTTATATCTATTTAGACACTTCACGAGCAAATTGTTGTGATGACATAATATATACATCACCGCTTGAACGAGTTAATGCAACATATAATTTATTTCTTGAACTTTCTGATAAATTATTATTCCAATTCTCTTTAAAGATATTATTCGATTTCTCTGTCAAAACAACACATATCGAATCATATGTATCCCCTTTAGAATATGACCAATTTTTGCAGAAGCAATTATAACTTTTAGCATTGCTATAGACAAGTTTAACAATATCATCATTACTTATAATCTCTTTGACTCTATCCTCAGGTACTTCGATAATTTTCCCCTGATGAATATCTTTCGAAAAAATTTTAATGCCAAGTTTTTCTCGAATAAAAGTACAAACCTCTGCAGAACATCTCCGAGATTTATTCAGTGAGTGAGAATCCACTTCAAAACCACAGCTAGCTAATTCAGATATAAACTGCTCATAAGAGATTGATTTCTTTCCATCTTTGAATGGCATTCCTGTATTATTCTTTCCCGAAACAGAATGCTGGTAATAATCTCCTACCAATAAGATATTTTCCACATTTAAAACCATCATCTTAATAATTTCAAAATCTTTTTCTCTAAAATCTTGAAACTCGTCTACATAGATAGCCTCATAAAACTCATTGATGCTTTTAAAAATATGAGGCAGAAAATTCTTATTTTTCTTATTCACTCTTATCAATAAATCAGTCATAAGTCCACAATAATATTGCCTCGATGGAGTCATAAAATGAGCAATATCCGTTACCTTATGATAATTTTTATTTGACCACTTTCTGGTGCCATCTGTACAAAAAGATTTGGGGATTTCTGCAAAGGAAACACCACGAGTATTCTTAAATTGTTCTCCATATACATCAAAAATAGTAGGTTCATATGGCCTAATCAATAACCGATATACAAAAGAATGAAATGTGCAAATCGTCGTTTTAGCTGGGATACTTCCAAATGATTTTGTCAATTCTTTTGTTATATTATAAATATTTTCATGGGTAAAAGCTAAAATCAAATTTTTCTTATCTGGATTTATATTATGGCAAATATGGTATGTCTTCCCTGCACCTGCAACAGCTAAAATCACTCGCTTACCCATTGAATTGCCTCCTTAACATAATCAGGCATTTTAAGGTTATTTTTTCTGATTAAATTTTTGTTCAATATTTCAAATGCAAAATCGGCTTTGTGGTTTAACATATATCCTATGTAAGGTCCATAATCTTCGCCATTGTACTTATACGCAGCTTCCTTTTGAAACGATGATTCAATAAATTCTTTTAGTATTGCTTCATTAGAATGATATAAACAAACTTCCCACGTCCATTGATTCGCATCTTGAGCCATAAATATACGAAATTTTTCTTTTTGTTCTTTATATGCACTATTCAAAGCAGCCGCGGATTGGATTTGTCCATTTTCATTTTTATCATTATCAGTAAGTACAGCAATACGTTTATCAGTATGTTCAGCTATCTGCAAATACTTTTTGTAAGAAATGCCATTACATGAAATAATAGTAACTTGATCGTTAAAAATAGTTTTTCCCGTCTCTTGTTCATAAAACTCTGGAACTAAAAGGAATTCAGTAGGCCCTTCAACTAAAATAACTTTTTTAGAAAGCAACAACTGCAAAAAATTATTATTGACAGCCTTAGTAAAAAATGTTGCCACCTCAGGGGCAACATTTTGTAAAGAGTGCGCTTGCCCCTCTGTAATCCAAAAAACATTTCTTAAATCCAAACGACTAGCAATCATGCTGCTATGAGTTGCTATAAAAAGTTGTGATGATTCATTTCGTTGTGAAACAATAGAAATCATTTTTTGCATATTCGTAAAAGACAAATGATTTTCAGGCTCTTCCATCAAAACTACATTGAACTCATCTTCACGATTTAATGCGATTTCTGTCTTTATTAAACTTTCCATACCACTGCCATGATTTTCTAATGAAACACCCTGAGCAAAAATAGATAAAATATTTTCGAGAATAACCTTTTTGCTATCAATGCCAAATACCCTATCATTTTCTAATTGGACAGAATCAATTTTTCCAAAATCGATTTTTAAAGAATTACGAAATCGATTTTTTATCTCTAGTTTCTGAGAATCGCTAAAAGAGTTTTCAAATACATTTCTCGTATAATAATTAAAGCTAGAGTATCTCCCTTGTTCTGATGTATTTAAAAATAAAAACGTTAAAGGCTTCTTTAATAAATTATACGGCATACCAGAAAATGTATTCCACCGTAACATATAGTATTCATAAGGTATCTCACTGTTTTCCTTTAATCCCGCAATGTCGCATCCTAGTTCCTCGTCAAATTCACAAGTAAAGGAAATTCCATACTTTGCAGTTCTGTTTAAATTATGCTCGCCCCAAAAATATTCCGCATTTTTCCCGCTAGGATTTAATTCGAGCTCTAATTCTATATAAATTTTCGGCAAGTTCTCTATACTAGGATTTTCTTTAAAAGATTTTATCAGGTCAACATTGAATAAATCTTCAAGAACAGCCTTGTCTGCATATCGATAATCTTGATTCAAAACGAGCTTAATGGCATTAAGAACAGTACTTTTCCCTACTTCATTTTCACCAACAAAAATATTCATCTGATTGTTGAATTCCATATCAAATTCTCTGAATTTTTTAAATCCTTTAATAAAAATAGATTTAATATAGCTTTGCTCTGACATATTATCAATCCTCAATTCTAATATTCAATAGTGAATTTGTTTATGATATGATGTAGTAAACAAGACAGTCTCCTTTAATCCGTACCACATAAAATCAGACATTGATGACCATGCTAGCTCATACTAATAGTTTGATTACTATAACGATAAACCAGTAATTTTCATGCTCTCGCTAGATTAATCCCATCGCAATTCATTAAGTAAAAATATTTTAGCACTCTAGTTTTTACCCGAACAAATATTCCAATTTTAATATATCATATTGACGGTAATTTCGCAAGATATTCAATGACCTTCCACAATGTCCCGAAATTTGAAAAAGCCACGAACCTAGAAAGTTCATGGCTTTTATCGCATTATGTATACTGATTCAGATAAGTCCGAAAGGTCTCTTTTAATTCAGGGCGCCGCAAGGCATATTCTACTGTTGCTTTGAGGTAATCCAATTTATTGCCGATGTCGTAGCGTTTTCCTTTGATTTCGCACGTGTAGACGGCTTGGCGGTTGGCCATGAGTTTTAGGGCGTCGGATAATTTGATTTTCCCTTTTTTATTAGGTTGGACACGGCGCAGTATTTCAAAGATGTCCGGTGTTAGGATATAGCGTCCCAGCATGGCTGATTTTCCCTTGGTTTCATGGCCGACTGCTTTTTCTGCACTGAGGAAACGGGAAACTCCTTCTTCTTCCATAGCGGCACTTTGAATGATATTCCGCGGGACGACCTGCGCTTCCTTCAATGTCTGGCATCCCACCATGGTGGCACCGCATTTATTATACGTTCGCATCAGCTGGTGTATAGCGGGTTCCGGCTCATGATAGATGATATCATCGCCGAGGAGTACGGCAAAGGGTTCGTTATCGATGAAGGATTCAGCACAAAGGACCGCATCCCCCACGCCACGTATATGTTTCTGGCGAATGTAATGAATATTTATCTTGGAGATTTCCTGTACCATGTCCAGCATCGCCACTTTCCCATGCTGGCGCAGATGGTATTCTAAATCTACATTGGTGTCGAAATGGTCCTCGATAGCCCGTTTCCCATGACCAGTGATGATCAAAATTTCTTCGATACCACTTTGAATGGCTTCTTCTACGACATACTGGATGACAGGCTTGTCTACAATGGGAATCATCTCTTTAGGGATTGATTTAGTCGCCGGCAAAAAGCGCGTCCCATAACCGGCCGCCGGGATAACGGCTTTACGAATGGGCTTCATATTTTTTCACCATCTCCAGGCCACTGGCAATGACATCATCCATATCATAATACTTGTATTCCGCCAAGCGGCCACCAAAGATGACGTTTTTTTCTTTCGCCGCTAAGGCTGCATACTGTTCATATAAATGCTGATTCCGTTCATTATTGACCGGATAATAGGCTTCTTCGCCGGGATGCCAATCTACCGGGTATTCTTTCGTAACATAAGTAACAGGCTGTTCGCCGAATTCAAAATGCTTATGTTCGATGCTGCGCGTATAGGGCGTTTCCCGATCCGTATAGTTCATAACAGCTACGCCTTGATAATTTTCTTCTTCCATCCGTTCCGTTTCAAAACGAAGGCCGCGGTATTCCAGGCGTCCCAATTTATAGTCGAAGTATTCATCAATAGGACCGGTATAGACTACGGTCTTTGCCACCCCTTCATATTCATGGCGAGCCTGATTATAATCGACGCCAGTCCGCACTTCGATGCCTTCAAGCAGGGCATTGATCAATACATTATAGCCGCCGATGGGAATGCCCTGATAACGGTCATTGAAATAATTATTATCAAACGTATAGCGTACAGGCAGGCGTTTGATGATGAAAGCCGGAAGTTCCGTGCAGCTCCGTCCCCACTGTTTTTCCGTGTACCCTTTGATCAGCTTCGTATAGATGTCCGTACCAATAAGGGAAATGGCCTGTTCTTCCAAATTCTTAGGTTCCGTAATCCCCGCTTCCTGACGCTGCTGGGCAATCTTGGCAGCCGCCTGCTTCGGCGTGACGACACCCCACATCTTAGTAAAGGTATTCATATTAAAAGGCAGGTTGTACAATTCACCTTTATAATTCGCTACCGGCGAATTGACATAATTATTGAATTCCACAAACTGGTTCACATAGTCCCAAACTTCCTTATTCGAAGTATGGAAAATATGAGCTCCATATTTATGAATCCGGATGCCTTCCTTTTCTTCGCAATACACATTGCCACCCACATGATCACGCCGTTCCAGAACCAGACAAGACTTACCAGCCTTCGTCATTTCATGAGCAAAAACAGAACCAAATAAACCGCTACCAACAATTAAATAATCATACATTGATAATACCTCCTGTGAAAAGCTATAATATCATTTATTAGTTTTTACATGAACACTTTGAATCGTATGCAAGCCAAAGGCATGAGCCACGCCTTTATTCAACCAATGTTGATTTTCTTCTTTAGGCTTAATGTCGTCCAACCCATAGGTTGCGCAAAACTTATTCTTCGGCGTAACAGGATTGACATATACGTCAAGATTGCCTTTTTCTTTTTCCATCTGGATAATTGCCAAATTCTGGTTCCAACGGTTAGCGTAATCCTGAATACCCGTCCGGGCATCACTATAAAAAGTATTCATGCCAAGCAGCAAGGCAATCATCAAGAAGCAGCGGCATTGTCGAATCGTGAGTGTGTCATCCCAATCATCATACAACAGGCCCACGGCAATCACCATGAGGACGACGCAACCCAGGAAAACACGGCCAGAAATGCCGCCGACAACACTCATGGAAACAGCAGACATGATACCAGCCGCCATAAAGAGGGCTGCCACTTTCTTTCTCGTCGTTTTCACAAAAAACATCAGCAAAACAAAGCTGATAATCAGTAATAACGTAGATTCAAAATCAAACAGCGCGCCAATGTTATGGAAAACATTTCCAATCATATGGATAATAGAACGGGAGTGATGTTCCGAGGCAAAACGCACAAAATTCCCCAGTGCCAGCCAAAGAATCAGCGAGCCGATGACCAGGCTGACAATACCTGTTTTAGCAAATCGCGGAATCATGCTGTATTTTTCACGATATAACCGCATATAGCCTGCAGCCAACAAAATCAGCGATACTGATACATTTTCATTGGACCAGCCGGATAAAATCCCCAAGCACATCAAAACGATGACAACTGGAATAGAATTCATCCAGTTGCGTTCCCTGTGAAGATAAAAACGCCAAAAAGTCATATAAAGCAATGGAATCAAACTCGACCACATATAATTGGCCGTGCCGGATATCCACAAAATATCCTGTCCAAAAGCAGGCAGACAGGTAAAAAGTTAATCAGCACGAAAAGAGACGGTGAAAACTTCATCTTCCCCGTGATATTTACGTAAATCAGGCCAACAAAGACAAGATAGCCAAACGTATTGATGATATCAAAAATTCGCTTGGGAATCGACAAAAATAAGTAAGCAAAAAATTCGCCCCAAATACGGCCGCCCCAAGAAAAATAAAAGCCCCATAATTCTTTAAAATAATCTTTGAACGAATGAATCTGTTTAACGCCTTCACCTTTCAAGATATCGTCAACAACCCAAGGGGTCGGATGATTCAAGCGAAACATTAAAATAGCCATAAGTACGGCTAAAAACAATACCCCAAACAATTTCCACTTGGGATTCTGATCAATCTTCAAAAATAAATCATTAAATTTATCTCTCATCTCAGTGCCGCGCCCCTTTCTGGTCCATAACGGTTTGCCCGTTATAATCTTTCACCAAATAAAGAGGCCTGAACTTGCTTTCGTTGAAGACGCGGCCCAAGTATTCCCCGATGATGCCGAGGAAGAAAAGTTGGATACCACCGATGAAAAGGATGATGGAGACGAGCGACGGATAGCCAGGCACATCTTCCCCACAGATGAGGGTGCGAAGAACGATAAAGAGCATATACAAGAGAGCAATAAATGCCAAAATACAGCCAACGAAGGCCGATGCCCGTAACGGTGCGATGGTAAAGCTGGTGATGCCTTCAATGGCCAAGTTGAGGAGTTTCCAATAATTCCACTTCGTCTTGCCGGCAGCCCGTGCATCGCGGTCAAAAAGAACTTCTTTCTTTTCAAAACCAATCCAGCTGAACAAACCTTTCGTATAGCGCTGGGATTCCCGCATCAGGCGCAGAGCATTGAGGCACTGTTTGTCCAATAAGCGGAAATCGCCGACATCGCGCTGCATGGGTACACTGGACATCTTCTGCAAAATCGTATAAAAGGCATGGGACGACCACTTCTTAAAGAACGACTCCCCTGCCCGGCTACGACGCTTAGCACTGACATCCTGATAGCCCTTTTCCCACCAGGAAACCATTTCTGGAATCAATTCCGGCGGATCCTGCAAATCAGCATCCATGATAATCGCCGCATCCCCCGTCAAATAGTCGATGCCAGCAATCATAGCGATTTCCTTGCCAAAATTACAGGACAAATTGACATACGACACGCGGCTGTCTTTTTCGTGAAGTTCCCGCATAATATCCAGTGTCTGATTTTTGCTGCCGTCATTGATGAACATGAACTGGAAATCATACTGCGGGATATTAGTAATCACTTGAGACAAACGCTGGTAGAATTGGTTTAATACTACTTCTTCATTATAACAAGGAACTAGTATAGAAATTATTTTTTTATTAGTATGTTCATACCCAAGTTCATTCATTAATGGGTTCCTTTCTATTTTTTAGTCTCTATCAAAAGTATCTCTTGTATAGCCTTTTTCTTGGTCATTTCCTAATTCTTCATTCCAGCGATTAGTAATAATAACATCGCAATTCGTTTATATTGTCAATCTTCTTCATTTCATAAACAAAAAACAAAACCAAGCAGGCCACTGCCAATAATTAAATAATTATTTCGTATATTCTTGCCCTCTCATTATTTCTTAATTTTATCCAAACCATAAAATCTGCTATTTGAACATATACAAATAGCAGATTTCAAGTTTGTCAGTCACTTAACTTTTTTTATAGTCCGATAAATTTTTCTAAGACCTCTATAGCTAGTGCACAAAACAGCCAAGCCTTTCGGATGACTGGAAAAGCTAGATTTTACTTTGTATTTCAAATAATCCCGGTCAATAAAATAGAGGCAAATGGCTCTTTTCCACTTAGAATTAATCCAATGTAAAGATAAATCAGCATGGCCATTGATACCACCAGCAACATTTTCTATTTGCCCATTCCAATAATCAAAAGTATCAACATTTTTTCCCAATCCCAACTCGTCTTCAAAATTTCCATAAGCAAAAATCATTCGGTCAGTCATTTTAGGTAATGACAAAAAATATTCTAAAGGAAGACTAACATCAGAACGTTGATATGACAATTTATGGATATCATTACCGAAAGTTTCAACAACATCTTGAACAAATTGCAAAGCTTGTTTTTGAATTAAATTTATAATATATGTTTCAATATATGGTGGATTAAAATTTTTAAATATTGGTTGAATATCTTCACCGTTTATCTCTAAACATTTACAAGATGGTTCCTGTTTGCTAATAAGCAACTCCCGTAAAACCCCTGTAACGCCAGGAGAATACTTATAAAACGTATGTACTTTAATATCGTTTTCTCTAGCTCTATAATAAGGAATATCATTATTAATATGTATATAATAAGGAGATACGTCAAAACTAAAATTTCTTTTTAGCGTGGACTCGACACGACAGCTATACCCTACATCAAAGGTAGCACTATGCCCTGAAAAAAACGAGGATAAGTGTTTACCTAATATTTGAATATACTGTATTAACTTTGAATCATCAATAGCAATGTTTTTAAACTTCTCAATAAATTCATAAAATTCGGAAATGGAAGCGAATGGACGATTTTTCACAAAACCATTCTTCTGACAAAATGTATCTTGGTCAGACCACACCTTATCATTCATAATAGATTGGAACATATCGAAAATCTTTGCAGGTGTTTGTGAAAAAATATTAATATTATGTAGCAATCCATAAAAATCCGTTCCCTTGTGTATTTGCAACGGCAAGACAACTGATCTAGTCAAATGTAAATAATTTATTTTAGGCCGTTGACAATAAAAAGGTAGTAATTTTTTATAACATTTCATAGCCAAGTAACCATCACGTGCCATAAAATTAAATGTGTCATATTTATGTAAATCCGTTTCCTTAGCTAACCATTGTGCTATAGCAAACATATGCAACCCCAATACATAGTATCCAATAACACAGGGATCCGCATTAAAATCACTATCTTGTTGAAATTCTACGTATGGATTTGCATAGATTTTATTAGCCGCCACTGCCAACAGTGTTCTCCAGCCCCAGTATCTAAGATGCTGGTAACCATCTCTCAAAGCAAAAGGTTCTTGAAATAATCTTTTATATGATTCACCACCATACAAATCGGGTACTATATTCATAAATCGGTCAATAGCTTTAGGAAAATGAATAGATTGCCAGCCTTTTTTCTGAGCTGCTTTAACATCAGAATCAATATTATCCCCAATATGTAAAATATTTTTAGGATTAAGCCCCATATTCTTCACAACAAAAGAATACATATTTCCCGTCGCCTTTGTAACTTTCGTTTCACTAGAAACAAAAAGGTGCTCATATCCTTGATACCCACATTGATGTAAAATGGTTTCTATAACATCATGTGGCAAATACATATCTGATGTAATAATAATTTTTTTGCCTAAATATTTGGCTAAGTCAAATATTTCTTTTGCATACTGTCGAACTTTACAATACTGTAATTCTAAGTTGATTTCCTGAACTTTTATCTTAGTAATTATATCATCAGATACTCCTAAATATTTTTTAAGTTCTACATAAATATCATCAAGGGTAATATCTTCCCACATAGGATGATTTACTTTGTTAACCAAGCGTGCTCTCTTTTCTGCTTCTATTCGAAGATTATAAAAATCTAATCCATCTTTAGAATCCAACAATGTATTGGCAAAGTCTCCCAACAAATAAAATAAATCAGAAGGATTCCAAAAAGGGCGATATACCAACGTATCAAAGACATCAAAACTAATAACTTTTATATTGGAAGACATAAGGCGCTTTTTTAAATTCTCATTACCAATACTTTTTTGCTGAGTAGATACTGCATGAAAAAAAGCATCAGATTTTTTCGCTTCATACGAAATCTTCTCATCATTCAAAACAGCCAACAACTTTTTCTTTCTCCAAGGAGCAAAGGAAGATGATTGAATTTGTTTTTTCCATATCCCAAATAATAAATTTTTCCATTTTTGCAAATAAGAAAGATAGGTTTCATCTTTAATATGATTTTGAAAGATATCAGTCAAGGTTTTAAAGACGTTTTTTATATCTTGGACGTTTTTTATATATTTTTTGTAATTTCCATCAAGACCATGAGAACTACTTTCAGATTGTTGATAGTATACAAAATCACCATGAACATTAGTAATATGTTTAGCAAAATAAAACAGAATCGAAGAATACAAAACATCTTCACACATGATTAAATGTTTATCTTGCATTTTCAAATAAGGTTCACATTTATCCCATAAATCCTTCCGATAAACTTTATTCCATACAACATGCAAAGAAAAATCTTTACCAGCTTGTAAAAACAACAAATCTGATGCCTCTTTGTCATAAACATCAATGTCCATCAATCGTGTATGCATTAAATTATGGTACCAGTAATGATGATTCTGTTCCATATAGATTTCACCAATTACCATATCCGAATCTGTCTGCAATGATTTCTCGATAAGTCTTCTATATAAATCAACGGACACGTGGTCATCTGAATCAAGAAAAGCAATATACTCACCTGTAGCTTGCGCAGCTCCTGTCATTCGAGCCAAATACAGTCCCTTATTTACCTCATGACGAATTAAATTTATTCTTTTATCTCGCTCCTGATAAGATTGAACAATTTCGGCTACATTTCCTGGAGATTTATCATCAACTACAATAACTTGCAAATTGTCATACGTACATTCTAAAATGCTATCCAAACATCTAGGCAACAAAGATTCTGTTCCATATACGGGAACAACAACAGACAAAAGCGGTTTATTTTCCTGTATCTTCATTAATATTTCTCCTCCAACTATTCAAAATGCTTGTATGCTTCACAAACAGGAATCGTCTTACCTAGCTGTTTTATACGGCCATGGTCTAGCCATATAACCTTATTGCAAAGCCGTTCTATCATTTTCATTTCATGCGAAACTAATAGAATAGTAACGCCATCTTTTATCATTTCTTTAATTCTTTTTTCACACTTTTCTTGAAAGCGAAAATCGCCAACGGAGAGAACCTCATCGACGATGAGTATATCCGGCTGCACTGCAGTAGCAATGGAAAAGCCAAGTCGAGCATACATGCCACTGGAAAAGTTTTTAACTGGGACATTAACAAAGTCTTTTAGTTCTGCAAATTCAATAATGCTATCGAATTTCTGTTCAATGAACGCTTTTGAATAACCTAAGATGGCCCCGTTTAAGTAAATATTTTCCCGTGCTGTTAGTTCCGGGTCAAAGCCAGCCCCCACTTCGATGAGTGGCGCAATAGTACCTTTAACGGTAACAGATCCTGTCGTCGGCGTTAAAACACCAGCTAGGATTTTGAGCAGTGTACTTTTCCCTGCTCCATTAAAGCCAATAAAGCCCAGGATATCGCCTTTCTGTACATCGAAAGATACGTGGTTTAACGCTATAAAATCATTATACAGTAATTTCCCTTTCAAAAGTTTGACTACATATTCTTTTATGGAATCTACTTTTTCTTCCATCAAGTTGAAATGCATGGATACATCCCGAACTTGAATGACGTTTTCACTCATACTGCCTCCTGCATCGCTTAAATATAAAGAATAAAATGATTCTGGTACTTCTTGAAAACATAACAGCCGATGACAAAGGCAGCTACAGCGATAATACTGCAATGAAATAGCAAGGGAGCTGTCGGAAGTACGCCATCATATACAGCCATACGGAAGGCTTTGAAGAAATAATATAAAGGATTTAATTTTAGAAGCAGAATGAACTGTTCCGGCACGATTTTTTCTGGATAAAAGATAGGCGTTGCATAACTCAACAGGTTAATCAGGACGCCGTATAAATGGAACATATCCCGGAAATAAACAGCCATCGTCGATAGGATTAATCCGACACCCAAGCAGAAAATGAAGAATAAGGCCAGGGGTATGACAAAGCTGAGCATAGCTAACGTAAATGGCTTTCCCGTTGCCAAAATAATTAAAATCAATGCAGGAAAAGTAAAAAACAAATTCACACAACTCGAAATGACTCGGGACAAAGGAAATAGATATTTAGGAATATATATTTTACGGATGAGTCCCCCATTTTCAATAATAGAACTCATCGCAAAATTCGTACTTTCTGCATAAAAGGTAAACAAGACCTGACCAGTTAATAAATAGAGTGGATAATTCTGTATGTCAAAGCGGAACAATGTAGAGAATACCATAGCCGTTACGATCATCATCAGCAATGGATTTAAAATACTCCACACGACACCAAGAACGGAACGGCGGTATTTCTTTTTGATATCCCGAACAACTAGTTCTTGTATCAAATATTTATACTTGTATAATTCTTCTATAAAGGATTTCATTTATTTAGTTTCAAATACTCCTTCCAGAAATTTTGTGACTGTAACTGATTATCCCTAAACTGGATATAGCGTTCATGTAACGTCCGATAATTTAGGAATATCTTCAATATTTGAATCATAGTAAAGAAAACGGAAGTGCTAATGTTTTTTCTTCCCTTATAGGCTTTGACTTGTTCCATTTTATCATCAGCCCCTATAGAAGTGATTTCTTCATAGCCTGACATATAATCATGGACGGCCAATTCAAAAATGCGGATACCCACGGTATCGCCACGTAAAATGCGTCTCCCCAGTCGAGCTATCATACTGAAGAAGACAGTTCCACGTCCGCATCCATCAGCAAATTCGTTAAGAATCAACATATTTCGATCACTATAATAGTTGACGACCGGACTCATCTTCTTAGCAAAGGCTTCATGCCAAACGCCAATACCATTCATCGTAATGATATCCTGATGATTCCGAATGCCATATTCCATATCATCCCCCTTTATAAAATTAGGTAAAGGATAGCCATTATTTTTGACTACTATCATAGGAATACAACAGAACCACCAGGCTGCATATTTATTTTTCACAGTGGGTAATTGGTCATTTCGAATCAAATCTTCCATAACGGTTAAATCAAAACCTTGCCCCAATGAATGAAGTCTGACCTTTCCCCAATAGGCTGTATTTTCATATTGGATAATCGGTTCATCCATGCTCATCATGGATCCAGCAATCATTTGTTGGGCATACTGGCTTTTGATATGCCGACATAAAGCATAGACGCGTTCCAATGACGATGTTTCAATAAGGATATCATCATCCATCATCAGGACATAATTATTTATACCCTGATTCACTTGTTCCATCAAGCCACGGGTAAAGCCGCCTGAACCACCGTAATTCCGATTATGGATGACTTGTAATTGTCCATTTCGCATTTCTGGTAATGTCTGCCCATTATCAATAACCATGACGTGAAAATGCGGATTCTCTTGCATCAATTTTTGCAAGGTCTTGAGATTCCGCTTCACATAGTCTTCCCTTTTAAAAGTACAAATAATGATGCCAATATTCGTATCGTGAGCATCTTCAATTTGGCCATAGTAAGCGCCCTTAAAAAATTGAACGCCATCTTCTAAGGCAGTAATCGCAAAAGTGATAAAACTAGCTTGGCAGGCTCTTAAAGAGATGTCTTTCTGATAATCGTCATGACCAATTTCACTATATAATTCTCGTTTTTGCTGCTGTGAAACTTCATACGCCGTTATTTTATAGTTTCCTCGGATATGCAACTGTATACGTACATCACTGATAGACGTATAGGTTTGCCATTTCTGAGCAGAAAACAAATTAAAATAAGTGGCAAAATCTAAGGTTTGATTCTTCTTCAGGCAAACAGCATCATCTCTTATATCCAGCAAATCCCCTTTTATATAAAGGTTTTGCCGTGCTGCATCCATAGGTAATTTTATAGAGTACAATTTTTCAAACATAGTCTTCGATTGCCATTGGATTCAATCCAACGATGCAAGCCCTTTCTTTATCAAATAGGATTCCGTAACTAGGTGCTATTTAGCACATACATCTTAACAATTTTATCACATTTATCCTCATTTGTCAGCCAATAATCAGCGACCCTCCCCTATAGAGTTCTTCCAAAAAGTTTTCGCTTTAAAAAAAGCCCGCCTTTTTTAACCCAGTCTTGCTTTTCCATAAAAGATACATTTTGTTCCACATAATCTATCTCATTATGTTCAAGCCAGACATCGAGTAATCGTTCGGCTACAAATCCATAGACGCGGGCATCATAGGTATCCCAGTCGGTGATGTCAATACGTTTTTCAAGTTCAAAGAGGACGGAAAAGAGCCATTCCATATAGTCTTTGAAATAATCGCGGCGCATGACGAACATGTTGAACATGTGGGCCCAGGTCCGATTCATGACTTTTTCAAAGGCAGGCAGGTATTCCGGACATTGTTCCTTGATGATCTGTTCCGTTATATCCAATCCTTCCCGATGATGAGCATGGTTATAATGAGAACGGTTCGTTTCGATGTAGTATTTCCGCTTATCCGGAACAACGACGGGATGTTGGGATAAGAGCTGCTGCCATTCTTTTTCCGTCAATATCTGGGCTTTCTTGGCTTCGATGTTATGGACCTCTTTACGCGTGAAATAGCGGCGATAATGGACAAGCCCCAAATAATCGGCATCCAAGTTTTTCCAAGCCCAATAAAGGCCTGTCAACTCACAAAAATGAGGGTTTTTACTGCTGATGTTATCACCTGTGTTGTCCAGCGTATAGCCAATCGAAGCTTTGCCTTCAGCCCCGACATGAACAGGCAGATAAACCGGATCCGTCGGCATCCAGTACTTTTTGTGAGCTGCAACGATGATTTTGATAGACAAAATGGTCAATCCTTTCTATATGGATTCATAAAATCATATCCATGGGTCTGATATGGATGTAGCCACTCGTTCTGTGGCGGGTCGCCCACGTGGCGACCCCTACTCCCCCAGCCGGGGACATTTTTTACGAGCCGAGGGGTACTCGAGACGATGTTGTTACCAGGAATTAATCACCACGCAGCGGCATCCGTAGGGGCCGTCCCACAGGGCGGCCTGCGGCCTGCGAAATCAAGAGCAATCTCTCCGGCCCTTCGGGCCACCTCTAGCTCGGCTCTCCGTTTTGGCAACCGCCATGCGCTTCCCTGTGGTCAGCACCTGACGGGCCAAAAAGGGCCTATGAGGGGAGGCTTATCGTTAATATGCTCCTTTGTGTTTCAGGACGACGGCGATGGTGCGCCAGATTAGGACGATGTCGAACCAGACGTTCCAGTTACGGACGTACCAGGTGTCCATCTGGACGCGTTCTTCGTAGGTCGTATCGCTGCGGCCGCTGGTCTGCCACATGCCGGTGATGCCAGGGCGGACCATGTAGAAATCCTTGATGTACGGACCGTATTTCGGGACTTCGGCCTGAATGATAGGCCGTGGCCCGACGAGGCTCATTTCGCCTTTGAGGACGTTGAACAGCTGCGGCAATTCGTCTAAGCTGGTCTTGCGCAGGAAGGCCCCGCTCTTGGTGATGCGCGGGTCATTTTTCAATTTGAATTCTGTTTCCCATTCTTTCCGGGCCTGCGGATCCCGTGCCAAGAGTTCTTTCAGTTTGACGTCGGCATCAACACACATGCTGCGGAATTTATAGCAGTTGAATTCTTTGCCGTTCCGGCCGACGCGGCGGTGCTTAAAAATGATAGGTCCGGGCGAGTCTTTATAGATCCACAGGGCGATGGCCAAAAAGAACGGCGAAAGGCAGATAATCCCCAGGCTGGTACAGATGACATCAAAGACGCGTTTAACAGCCCGATTGTACCAGAGAGCCAGGTTGTTGCGGAAACTGAAGGAAACGATATGGCCGTCGATGAGGCTTTCCGTATCGAGCGTCGCCAACGGCAGGCTGCCCATATCGGGGATAAAGGCGACTTTTTTGACCAAGGGCTGGACGCGATAGACAATGTCCTGGACAGCGTCGTTGCTGAGGCCCGGTGCGATGACCATGACGTGCTGGACCCCGGTTTGGCGGATGACATCTTCGGCATCTTCAAAACGGCCCAAGTTTGGCATCATAGCCGCTACCTTCGCTTCTGGCGTATAGTCTTCCAGATAGCCGATGAAATCATAGCTGACGCCCGTATCGTGCTTAAAATAATCCAATACGATGGCTGCTGTCTTACCGGCTCCCATGATGAGGACCGGCAGCTGGAGCAGTTTGAAATGCCCCAGGATATGTTTGACGATGTATCGTTCGGCTACCAAGAAAAAGAAAGAGGTCAGCCACAATAAGGCCACAAAGAGTCGCGACGTCGAGGCTGCCGTCTGGGCGATATAGATAAAAAAGATCAGTAAAGCGACGGCATAAAAGACGGATTTAAAAAGGCCGGAAATGACCTGCCAGAACTGCATACGCCGTGTATAAAGATGATGTAATTGTAAAAAAAGGATATATACGACCGGTATGATGACGTGGATACTGAGCCAGGAGAGATGAAAATGCGTTTCTGGAACGAGAAAATCCCGCAGTCCATAAGATGCATACTCGGCCAGCCAGATAGCGATATAATCGGCAATAACTAAAACAATCGGCAGGAGCTCATTGCTGTATTTATTTTTAATAGAAATAGACCCTTTCGTCGATAGCGTCTCCAAAACAGCTCCTCCTCTGATTCTCCCCTGATAATAGGGTCATAGTAAAAGGGCTTGTCGAACGATGACAAGCCCTTTTTACGTCGTTAGCTAAAAGAAATAGGGATCTTGCCCAAAGGCAGAAAATGGCATATAGGCCACTCTTCCCATGCAGACATCTATGATTTTAATTATAACGAAAATTAAAATATCTGTCCACTTATCCAACGTTCCGGGTGGAAATGTTGATTCATAAAATCATCGCCCTTAGTCTGTTACGAATGTAGCCACTATTCTGAGCGGGACGCCCAGCCACAGCTGTCCGTTCCAGCAACCGTCCTGCGCTTCTCGTTGGTCAGCACCTGACGGGCTGGAAAGGCTTGGCCGTCCCCTACGAAGGCCCCGGCAAGGGGCATTTTTTTACGATACCAGCTGAGGATTACGCGAGTCGTCGTTGTTGGTTTGCGTTTGTCGCGGCGGGACGCCGCATCCGTAGGGGCCGTCCCAGAGGGCGGCCCGCTACGCACTGAGGGTTTCCCGAAGCGTCGTTGTCACTTTGAATCTGTTGCCGCGCAGCGGCATCTGAGTCCGATTATTTCTTCTTTTTGCGATGGACGATGAGGGCTTCATCGGCCCAGTCGAAGAAGTACGGTTCGGTTGCGTAAATAGCATAGTTCGTCAGATAGGCAGTGATGAGTTCTTCATCGGAAAATGGGGCGTATGGCGGGTTGTCAAGGTAGGGCTGGAAGATGCTCTGGTCACCCTTTTTAATGGAACGGATGAGCTTTTTCGTAATAGGGTATTCCTGCTTCAAGGTTTCCAAGTATGATTTCGCCTCGGGCCAATCGCCGAGTTTGAAGTACAACAAGGCTAAGGCCAAGAGATAAAAGGAACTCTTTTGTTCGTATTTTCCCCGTTTATACAGTTTCAAAGCCTTCATTTCATTGCACATTTTAGCATACAGCGGCATCAGCAGAAAACGGATTCCCAAGTTGTCGTTTTGATTGAGGCGAAGCATTTCTTCCCCTATCTGGATGGCTTTGTTGTGGATACCACATTCAATCAAGTTCGACAAGTATTCTTGAAGCAGCATCATATAAGGCCGTGTTTCAAAGTCCAGCCAAAAATCACCTTTGCTACGCTGGTAAATTTCCTGATCTTTTAACCGTTTTTCTTCGGCTGCAATCATGCCCGGAAGGATTTCAAGCATATCCAGGGGGCCTTTCGAATCCAATTCAGCTTGGGCCAGTTTGACTTCCACATTATCCGGCTCCAGTTCGGCTGCTTTAGCCAAATATTCCCGTTTGTCTTTTTTTCGGCTCGCCTGCTCAGCTAAGTCTAAATAATCATAGACATCGGCTGGTACTGTATCGTCCTGCCCATTCTCCTGCAAAAAGTCCTGCAAGTGTTGGACAGCCTCATTATGCTGCATCATGAATTCTTCAATAATCTGCTGCATCTCTTCTTCGCTCTTAACACCGTTCGGAGCCTTCTTAGCAATAAATGCATGTAATTCTTTCATTACTTTATCCATAGCACGCATAAAATCATCTCCATTCAGTCTGTTTAGGTATTCCCATTCGTTCTGTGGCGGGTCGCCCACGCGGCGACCCCTACGCCCCAGCCGGGGGCATTTCTACTGTCGCCGCGCCGCGGCATCCGTAGGGGCCGTCCCAGAGGGCGGCCCGCTACGCGCGGAGGGTTTCCCGAAGCGTCGTTGTTAGTCTGAGTCTGTCGCCGCACAGCGGCATCTGAGTCCGAGGCGGCCTGCGAACTGCGAACTGCGACCGGCGGCCTGCGAAAGTACAAGCAACCTCTCCGGCCCGTTGGGCCACCTCCAGCTCGGCTCTCCGTTTTGGCAACCGCCCTGCGCTTCCCTACGGTCAGCACCTGACGGGCCAAAAAGGGCCTATGAGGGGAGGCTTAAGGCTCCCTTTGTAGGGGAGCTGGCAGCTCTGCTGACTGAGAGGTGGCTTATTTAGCGTTCGAGCCATTCTTTGAATTCGGCTTCGCTGATGATGGGGGTCCCCAGTTTCTTGGCTTTTTCGTATTTGCTGCCCGGGTCGGCTCCGACGACAACAAGGGTCGTCTTTTTGGTGACCGATGACGTGCATTTACCACCTCGTGCTTCGACGGCCTGTTCGGCTTCTTTGCGGCTGAACATCTGCAATTTGCCGGTGAGGACGACGATTTCGCCGTCAAAGGTCGTATTGATGAGTGTTTTCTTTTCTGCCGTCATATCGACGCCGTGAGCGCGCAGTTTTTCGATGAGGGCCTGGTTCTTGGCGTCGCTGAAGTAGGCTACGATGCTGTCGGCAATGCGCGGTCCGATGTCGTCGATAGCTGTCAGGTCATCGGCATTGGCTTTCATGAGGGCATCGACGGAGCCGAAGGATTCGGCCAGGACGCGGCCGGCTTTGGCGCCGACGAAGCGGATGCCCAGGGCAAAGAGGACCCGGGCCAGGCCGACGGATTTGCTCGTTTCGATGGCTTTGAGCAGGTTGTCTGCCGATTTGTCGCCAAAGCCTTCGAGGTCGACCAGTTCTTCTTTAGTCAGGCCGTAGATGTCGGCTACGTCGTGGATCAGATGCTGGGCCAGGAGCTGCTGGACGATGGCGTCGCCCAGGCCGTCGATGTTCATGGCATCGCGGGAGACGAAATGGGCGATTTTTTCACCGATGACAGCCGGGCAGTCCGGATTGGTACAGCGCCAGGCCGCTTCTCCATCGCGGCGGACGACAGGGCTGCCGCAGGCAGGACAAGTCGTCGGCATGGCGAAGACTTTTTCCGAGCCGTCGCGCAGTTCCGGCAGGGAGCGGACGACTTCGGGGATGATTTCGCCGGCCTTCTGGATGACGACGGTATCGCCTATGCGGATGTCTTTTTCTTTGATGTAATCCTCATTGTGCAGCGTCGCCCGTTTGACTGTCGTCCCGGCCAGGTGGACCGGTTCGAGGTCGGCTGCCGGCGTCAGGACGCCTGTCCGGCCGAGGCTGACGGAAATGTCCAGGACTTTCGTCCGCGCCTGTTCGGGCGGGAATTTATAGGCAATGGCCCAGCGGGGAATCTTGACGGTATTGCCCAAGCGGGCCTGCTGGGCAAAGGAGTTGACTTTGACGACCATGCCGTCCGTTGCATAAGGCAGGCTGTCGCGGCGGTCGTCCCAACTGTGGATGAAGGCGATGACGTCTTCGATGTTCGTGAACTTGCGGTATTCCGGATTGACCTGGAAATGGAACTGGGCCAAGGCCTGGAGCAGTTCTTCCTGGCTCTCGATGGTGATGCCGCTGTTTCCGCCCAAGGCGTAGGCAAAGAAAGCCAGTTTGCGCTGGGCCGTAATGCGCGGGTCGAGCTGGCGCAGTGAGCCGGCGGCGGCGTTGCGGGGATTGGCAAAAGGTTCCAGTTCGTCATCGCGGCGCTGCTGATTCAGGGCTTCAAACGACGTAATGGGCATGTAGACTTCGCCGCGGATCTCGATGTGCGGCGAATCGCTGGCGATGTGCAGGGGAATGGTGCGGATGGTCCGGACGTTGTTGGTAATGTCTTCGCCGACGACGCCGTCGCCGCGGGTGACGCCGCGGATGAACTGGCCCTGTTCATAAATGAGGTTGACTGCCAGGCCGTCGATTTTCAGTTCGACGACGTATTCCAAATCTTCGCCGCCCAGGTCATCGCGGACGCGCTGGTCGAATTCCCGCAATTCATCGTCGCTGAAGACGTCGCCCAGGCTGAGCATGGGCCGGTCATGGGTATATTTTTCAAAGCCGCCGGAAATCTTGGAGCCTACGCGCTGCGTCGGCGAATCGGGCGTGACCCAGTCGGGGTGGGCTTTTTCGATGTTTTCCAGTTCCCGGTACATCATATCGTATTCATAATCAGTCACCGTCGGCTTGTCGAGGGTGTAATATTGATAACTCAATTCATCTATTTTTTTCCGCAGCTCCAAGAGCCGCGCTTTTTCAGTATCCATGGGTTTCTCCTTCATTCATGAAAATCGTTTCCATTCGTCCTGCAAAGAATCTCATTACAAGTTCTGTGGCGGGTCGCCCACGTGGCGACCCTTACGAAGGCCCGGCCAGGGCATTTTTACGGGCCGCGGGGTGCTCGAGGCGATATTGTCGGTTTTAGTCTGTCGCGGCGAGTCGCCGTATCTGATTCCGAAGCGGCCTGCGGCCTGCGAACGGCGAACGGCGGCCTGCGAACGGCGAACGGCGGCCTACGAAAATGCAGGCAACCTCTCCGGCCCGTTGGGCCACCTCCAGCTCAGCTCTCCGTTTTGGCAACCGTCCTGCGCTTTCCTGTGGTCAGCACCTGACGGGCCAAAAAGGGCCTAATATGGAAGGCTTAGGCTCCCCTACTGTATTTTCTCTAAGGGGGCGTATTTCACGACGACTTGGCGGACGCCTTTGGTCGGGAATTGGATTTTCATCTGCATGTTCGGCCCTTCGCCGATGACGTCGAGGACAGTGCCGATGCCCCAGATTTTATGGCGGACTTTATCACCTTTGGCAAAGGTATCGGTAACGGCGTGTTTCTTGGGCAGGCTCGACGCGACGGGCTTGGTCAGGATGGAGACGCGCTGTTTCCCCGGGACCGCCGTCGTCCGGCTCTGGGGCATGGCGCTCTTGCGATGGTAGTCTTCCATGAACTGCGGCGGGATTTCGGCCAGGAAACGGCTGGGCATATAGGCCGAGATGCGGCCGTACATGGTCCGCGTGACGGCATTGGTCACGTAGAGCTGCCGTTCGGCCCGGGTAATGCCGACATAGGCCAGACGCCGTTCTTCTTCGACCTGCGCTGGGTCCATCAGGGTCCGGCTGTGCGGGAACAGGCCTTCGTCGAGGCCGGTCAGGAAGACGACCGGGAATTCCAGGCCCTTGGCGGCATGGAGGGTCATGAGGGTGACTTTCGAGTCGCTGCTTTCAAAATCATCGACATCGCTGACGAGGGCGACGTTTTCCAGGAAGTCCTGGAGGTTGCCTTCGGGATTGCTGTCCATGTAGTCTTTGGCGACGGACAGGAATTCGCCGACGTTTTCCTTGCGGCTTTCGCCCTGCGGGTCGTGTTCCGCTTCTTTATCGAGCATGTCGCCGTAACCGGTCTGTTTGATGACCGTTTCAATGAGGCTCAGGACGTCTTTGCCTTCGATGTCGTTGAGGAGGTCGAAAATCATGGCAGCGAAGTTTTCCAGCGATGCCTTGGCCCGTTTGGTGACGGGGATCTCATCGGTCGACGACAGGGCTTCAAATAAGGAAATCCCCTGTGCTTCGGCATAGGCCGCGACGTGTTCCATCGTCGTCGCACCGATGTTGCGCTTGGGCACGTTGATGATGCGCGTCAGGCTCAGGCTGTCTTCCGGGTTATAGAGCAGGCGCAGGTAGGCCAGAACGTCTTTGATTTCCTTGCGGTCATAGAACTTGGTGCCGCCGACCATGGTATAGGGAATGGCATAGCGCATGAGCTTTTCTTCGAGGACACGGGACTGGGCGTTGGTCCGGAAGAGGATGGCCATGTCGCCATACGGTTCATGGCTGATTTCATGGCGATTGTAGATGACGCCGGCGATATAATCGGCTTCGTCGTGTTCCGTCTGGGCCTGGTAATGGATGATCTTGTTCCCCGTCGGGTTCTCTGTCCACAGGGTCTTCTTGGGCCGGCTTTCGTTATTGTCGATGACGGCATTGGCCGCATGGAGGATAGTCTTCGTCGAGCGGTAGTTCTGTTCCAGTTTGATCGACACCGCATCGGGATAGTCCCGCGTGAAGTCGATGATGTTGCGGATATCGGCACCGCGCCAGGCGTAAATACTCTGGTCGGCATCGCCGACGACGCAGATATTGCGCCAGCGGGCGGCCAGTATCTTGGCCAGGGCATACTGGGCATGGTTCGTATCCTGATATTCGTCGACCAGGATATATTGGAACCGGGACTGGTATTTTTCCCGGACTTCCTCGTTTTCCTGCAAGAGGCGCACGGCCAGGAACAAAAGGTCGTCGAAATCGACGGCATTGTTTTCCCGCAATTTTTCCTGATACAGAGCGTAGACGTCGGCGACTTTCTGTTCGTAGAAATCGGAGGCTTTCGCCGCAAAGGCCTTGGCATCCATGAGGACGTTCTTAGCCGATGAAATGGTCCCCAACACGGAGCGCGGCGTGAACTGCTTGTCGTCGAGGTTGAGTTTTTTCAGGCAGTCCTTGACCAGGACCAACTGGTCCGACGAATCGTAGATGGTGAAATTGCGCGTATAGCCATGGAAGCCGTCGATTTCAAAGCGCAGCAGCTTGGCGCAGAACGAGTGAAACGTACTCAGCCAGATGCTGTCGGCCTGGGCACCGACGAGGTTGGTCACACGTTCCTTCATTTCCTTGGCGGCCTTGTTGGTAAAGGTAATGGCCAGGATGCGGTACGGCGCGACGCCTAATTCCAGGAGATGGGCAATGCGGCAGGTCAGGACTTTGGTCTTGCCCGATCCGGCACCGGCCGTGATCAGCAGCGGCCCTTCAGTATGCTTGACGGCCTCGCACTGGCGGTCGTTGAGGGTATCAAAAATAGGATTCATGCATTCTTCCCCTTTATAGATAAAAAGGCCCACACCGTGTCGATGGGGCCTCTGAAAATCATCACTTATTTCATTGCCGAAAGGATAGGCGGAATGACCTGTTTCTTACGGCTCATGACCTTGGGCAGGTAGACTTCCTTATCGAGGACGTCCTTGCCGAAGGCACTGCTGACGACGTCGTCCATATTACCGGCGAAGATGAGGTTCGTCGATTCGTCGATGATGCTGGTGATCATCAGGAAGGAAGCGGCGTAATCGTGTTCAGCGCGCAATTTTTCCAAGGCGTTGAGCAGGACCTGTTTCTGGTCGAGGAGGTCCGTCGTATCCATGACCTGGACCTGGGCAACGGTGAAGGTCGTATTGCCGCTGGAGAATTCTTTCATGTCGTTGTGGACGATCTGGTCCGGCGTCAAATCGGAGACGTTGGCACCGGCTTTGAGCATTTCCATGCCGTATTTTTCGACGTCTACGCCAGCGATGTTGGCCAATTTTTCGGCAGCTTCGCGGTCAGCCGGCGTGCAGGTCGGCGAACGGAAGAGGACCGTATCGGAAATGACGGCCGACAAGAGCAGGCCGGCAATGTCTTTGGGGATGTCGACCTTAGCCTGTTCATACAAGCCCGTTACGATGGTTGCCGTGCAGCCGACGGGTTTGAAGAGGATGGAAATAGGGCCGGCTGTTTCCAAAGTGCCGCCGATGCGGTGATGGTCGATGACGCCGACGATAGATGCTTCGTCGATGCCGTCGATGATCTGTTTCTTTTCGTTGTGGTCGACGAGGATGACCTGCTGTTTTTCGACAGCAACGACACAGTCTGCACAGATCATGCCGACGTATTTGCCGTTTTCGACGACAGCGTATTTACCATCAGCCGGGATATCATGGCCGTTATCGGTCGGCTTGAAGAACAATTCCGGATCGTGAGCCAAGGCTTTGACCGTGCTCAATTCTTCACCCATGACGGTCTTGACGAATTCATCGGCGAGCTGGCCTTTTTCGATGACGCCGACGAACTGGCCGTTATCGGCAACGGGAGCGACATCGCTTTCGTGGGATGCGAACCATTTGGCAGCATCTTTCAGGCTGGCACTGACCGGAAGGGCTTCGACTTCCGTGTGGACAGCTTCGCTGACTTTGACGTAGAAGTCCTTGACCAGTGGCTGCGGAGCAACGTGGAAATAATTCAGGGCAAAGGCCGTTTCCTTATTCGGTTCGCCAGCGCGGATCGGCGTAGCGTCGATACCCTGTAACTGTTTTAATTTTGCATAGGCAATGGAAGAACAAATGGAGTCCGTGTCCGGGCTCTTATGACCGGTAACAAAAATCTGTTTTGCCACGATAATCACCTCATTGAAAAGTATATGTATGTTTCTATATCCCTAACATTATATCATAGACAAAGGATGAAGGCTAGTGCAGGGCTTGTCATACACCAGTATAGACTATCATGCACATAGCCCTCGCAGGTTCAAACGTTTTTCGTTCATCGTTCGTCGTATTAGTTATGATTTTTAATCGTACCATCAACGACGAACGATCTACGGCCTACGACCTACGAATTAGTCAAGCCCAGGCGCTGGAGCATGGCCATGTCTTCGGCGATGGTCGAGCCCGACGTGGTCAGCATGTTGCCCGTAATCGAGGCCGACGCGCCGTGGAGCAGGGCCGTGGCGCCGTTTTCCGGCAGGAGTTTGCGGCCGGCAGCCAGGCGGATGTTAGCTTCAGGATTGATGAAGCGGAAGAAGGCGATGGTCCGCAGGACATCGCGGCCGTCGAGCTGGGGCCGATGTTCCAGGGGCGTGCCGGGAATGGGCATGAGGGCGTTGACGGGAATGGACTGAATGCCCAGTTCGGCCAAGCTGATGGCCATGTCCAGGCGGTCTTCCCAGGTTTCCCCCATGCCGATGATGCCGCCGGAACAGACGCAGAGCCCTTCTTTCTGAGCGGCCTTGATGGTGCGGATGCGGTCGTCATAGGTGTGGGTCGTGCAGATGTATGGGAAGAAACGCCGCGACGTCTCGATATTATGGTGATAACTGGTCACGCCCGTTTCGTGGAGGCGGTGCAGCTGTTCCGGCGTCAGCAGGCCGTGCGATGCACAGAGGTCGATGTGCAGCGTCTGCTTCATCGTGCGGTACGTATCCAGGGCTTTTTCAAAATCCGCCCCTGTCAGAGCCCGGCCCGACGTGACGATGGCAAAGCGGTTGGCGCCGGCATCCTGATTGGCCTTGGCGTTGGCCAGGATTTCTTCTTTCGCCAGGAAACCGTATTCTTCGCAGCCCGTATGGTGGCAGGCCGACTGGGCACAGTATTTGCAGTCTTCCCCACAGCGGCCGCTGCGGCCGTTGATGATGGTGCAGAAATCAATATGATTGCCACAAAAATGGCGCTGTAAAACGCCGGCTCCCTGCTGCAATTCTTCCAAAGGTGCTTCCAGGAAAATCGATAAATCATCGCCGCGTTGGATGCGGTACCCCTGTATAATGCTATCGGTCAGTGCTGCTATCGTATTCATTGTCAACCCACTCCCTATTTTTATTGTGAACTATGGGATTATTATACTCGCTGCGGCGATTGCAGTCAACTTTATTTCGTTTGTATCAAGGTTAACAATATGAGTACACGATATCCTGAATCGCAGGACGGCCCATTTGTTTAAGACCAACCTCTCCGGCCCTTCGGGCCACCTCTCCTATGAGGAGAGGCTTTGGCTCCCTTTATAGGGGAGCTGTCAGCGCAGCTGACTGAGAGGTTGCCTTTGGCCACCCTTGGGGACGACCCCTACGATGGAGTCATGAAAAAAGAGGCTGCCCGCGAAGCCATGCTTCGTGGGCAGCCTCTTTTTCAAGTGTTCTTGCCAATGAATTACCGACGTTCGCGGATACGGGCAGCTTTGCCTGTAAGACCACGGAGGTAGTGCAGTTTTGCACGACGGACGACACCGTGGCGAACGACTTCGATTTTAGCGAGGCGCGGGGAATGTACCAAGAAAGTACGTTCAACACCAATACCGTAGGAAACGCGGCGGACAGTGAAAGTTTCGCGGACACCGCCGTTCTGACGGCCAATAACGACACCTTCAAAAATCTGTACACGTTCGCGATTGCCTTCGACAACCTTTACGTGAACTTTGACTGTATCACCAGGGCGGAATGCCGGGATATCGTCACGAAGCTGTTCCTGTTCAAGTACGCTGATAATGTTCATTTCTTTTTTCCTCCTATAAGACATTCGTGCCCCCGTTGCCGCCACCTTTCACGACAATCGTGTATCGAGCAGAGGACTGCCTAAATTAACAAGGGAATTATACCATAAAGCCGCGGTCCTGTAAAGGGGGATTTTTCCATTTTATAGGCATCTTCCGTAAAGGGCTGCTTGAAAGCGCAGCAACCTCTCCGGCCCTTCGGGCCACCTCCCCTGCATTCACAGGATTCACGGCGGGCCGCCTAGCCACAGCTGTCCGTTTTGGCAACCGTCTTGCGCCTCTCGTTGGTCGGCACCTGACGGGCCAAAAAGGCTTAGGACGGCCCCTACGAAGGCCCCAGCCGGGGCATTTTTTACGAGCCGAGGGTTACTCGAGGCGATGTTGTCCACCTGAGTCTGTCGCGGCGGGACGCCGCATCTGATTCCGAGGCGGCCTGCGGCCTGCGAACTGCGACCGGCGGGATGCCCATTGGGCATCCCCTATCATTACATTTGTACGTTGGGCATGAAGCTGCGGGACATGTGGGCGATGATGGCCTGGTACTTATCTTTTTTGCTGGTCGGATAGGTGACGGTGAAGGCCGTGTAAGTCTTGTTCTTGTCGTTGATGTAGAGTTCGTGGTAGTAAGACTTCTTGCCGTCCGTCCAGCCGATGGCATAGCTGTTCTTGGTCTTGATGTTGGTCGTCAGTGTCGGCGATCCGTTCATGCCCAAAGCCATGTTGTAGAGTTCGTCGATAGTGAAGCCCATGGTGTTCTTGGCGGCATAGGTCATGTAGACGGCATCGTCTTTGGGATCCTGGAAATAGCAGCCATCGCCGTCGGCATTCATGTCGGCTGTCGTCGCAGCCCGGGGGATATCGACGGCATACTGATAGGCGCTGTTATAGTACTGATAGTAATTCTTGTCTTTAGTCGTCATGACCTGGACGACTTCATAGCTGTCAGCACTGGCGCTCTTGAGGCCCACCTTTTCTTCAGCCATGACGGTCGAACCGGCAATACAGGTAAGGGCTGCTGCCAACATGACGAGATTCTTCAATTTCATAAATGATCACTCCTTTATGGTAGATGCGGAAAAGAGGCTGTCACACGAAGGCAGCCTCTTTTCGAGTTTGAAGTTTGTAGTTTTTAGTTTACAGTAAATAACTCAAATTCAATCCTGTCATCTACAAACTACAAACTCTACACTACAAACTTGGACACTATTCATTATATCATATTTTTCATTTTTGGCCATTGAATTTCCGCTTTATCCACGGGATTCGCGGCGAGCCGCGAAAGTACAATCAACCTCTCCGGCCCGTTGGGCCACCTCCCCTAATATGGGAGGCTTAGGCTCCCCTCATAGGGGAGCTGGCAGCTCTGCTGACTGAGGGGTTCTTTCTCTACAATACGCTAAGGGTATGTCGTAAAGAACCCCTCCACCGCAAGCGGTCCCCCTCCCCTTCTCAGGGGAGGCTTTTTACGCGCCGAGGGTGTCCCGAAGCGTCGTTGTCCACCTGAGTCTGTCGCCGCGCAGCGGCATCTGATTCCAAAGCGGCCTGCGGACCGTCCGTCGGGACGGCCCCTACGCCAATTTCTTGATGTCGCCCAAGGGCTGGATGAGGCTGTAGGTCAGGGCCAAGAGGTGGAGACGGTTTTCTTTGACCGCTTCGTCTTTGTGCATGACCAGGACGTTGTCCAGGAAGTCATTGATGGCGGCAATGCCTTCGGAGAGGACTTCGGCTACGCCTTCGTAGTCATAGACGGCGTATTTCTGCGGCAAGTTGACCTGCATGGCCTGGCAGGCGCTGTAAAGGGCCTTTTCTTCTTCCGTTTCAAAGAGGTCCGGATTGACGTCGGTATCGTCGGCGCCTTTGATCATGTTGCTGACGCGGGTGAAGGCCTGCAAGAGGTCGGTCTTGCCCATGATGTCGGCATCGATGAGGGCCTGGGCACGGCGGGCTTCTTCATAAGCGTTGAGCGTATCCGAAGCCAGGACGCAGTCGATGATGTGGTAATCCATGCCTTTATCCTGGAAGATGTTCTTCAGGCGCAGCGTGAAGTAGTCGTCGAGCTGACCCATGACTTTGGCTGCGTCTTCCCCTTCTACGCCGAGGAGATTGAGGACGAAGGCAAAGACTTCATGGCAGTTGAGGTTCCAGCCGGCATCCATGAGGATGTTGAGGGTACCGATGGTCTGGCGGCGCAGGGCAAAGGGGTCCTGCGAGCCCGTCGGGATGAAGCCGCGGCTGAACATGCCCGTAATGGTATCGAACTTGTCGGCAATGCCCAGGACTTTACCCATGTCGGTCTGCGGCAGGACGTCGCCGGCAAAGCGCGGCTGGTACTGTTCGTTGATGGCTTCGGCCACGCCAGCATCTTCGCCGTCGATGAGGGCATATTCCTTGCCCATGACGCCCTGGAGTTCCGTGAATTCCATGACCATCTGCGTAGCCAGGTCGGCTTTGGCCAGGAGCGATGCGCGCTGCAGCTTGGCGTCATCCAGGCCGAGGTCGAGTTTATGATTGAGGAAGACCGTAATCTTTTCCAGGCGCTGGGCTTTGTCATAGAGCGTGCCCAAGCCGTCCTGGAAGACGATTTTCTTCAATTTTTCCGTGTAATCGGCGAGCTTATGTTTCTTGTCTTCTTCAAAGAAGAACTTGGCATCGTCCAGGCGGGCGCGGAGGACGCGTTCGTTGCCGTGCTGGACCGTTTCCAGATGGTAGTCGTTGCCGTTGCGGACAGTCAGGAAGAGGTTCATGAGCTTGCCGTCTTTATCGCGCATAGGGAAATAGCGCTGGTGGTCCTTCATCGGCGTGATGATGGCCGCTTCCGGCAGTTTCAGGTAGTCTTCATCGAATTCGCCGCAAAGGGCCGTCGGGTATTCGACGAGGTAGACGACTTCTTCCAGGAGGTCGTCGTCCATGATGATGGTGCCGCCCTTTTCGTCAGCCAGTTTCTGCAGACCTTCGAGGATCATCTGCTTGCGGACTTCCGGGTCGACGATGAGGAAATGTTCCTTGCACGTTTCTTCATAGGCTGCCGGGCTTTCGATGGTGAAATCGCCGGTACCCAGGAAGCGGTGGCCGCGGCTGACGTTGCCCGATTTGACGTTAGCCAGTTCAAAGGGGATGACATCTTTATCGAAGAGGGCGACGAACCAGCGGATAGGACGGACGAAGTGGAAGTCCAGGCTGCCCCAGTGCATGCTCTTGGGGAAATTAAGACCCGTGACGATGCCCTTCATGAGGTCCGGCAAGAGGCCGGCTGTGTCAGCGCCGACGCTGGTGACGTTGGCATAGACGTAGCCGTCTTCAACGACGAGGTCCTTGACGTCGATTTTCTGACCCCGGGCAAAGCCCATGGCAGCTTTCGTCGGGTTGCCGTCGGCATCGTAAGCGATCTTGACCGACGGGCCTTTATGTTTGGCCGATACGTCGGCCTGTTTTTCAGCGACGCCCTTCATGATGAGGGCGATGCGACGCGGCGTACCGAGGGTGCGGATCGATTCATAGGCGATATGGGATTCGCCAAAGGATTTCCCGGCCAGGTCCCGGACCTGGGAAAGGATACTCGGCATATAATGAGCCGGGATTTCTTCAGTACCGATTTCAAGTAACAAATCTTTGCTCATCTTATTTTTCCTCCTTATTCAGCATCGGGAAACCTAATTTTTCACGCTGTTCCAAGTACGCTTTGGCGCAGGCCCGTGCCATGTTGCGGACGCGGCCGATGAAGGCAGCCCGTTCGCTGACGCTGATGGCGCCGCGGGCGTCGAGGAGGTTGAACGTGTGCGAGCATTTCAATACGTAGTCATAGGCCGGAAGGACGAAGCCGGCTTTGATGACCCGCATGGCTTCTTTTTCGTATTCATCGAAGAGGTGGAACAAGAGGTCGGCGTTGCTCAATTCAAAGGCATACGTCGACTGTTCGACTTCGTTCTGATGGAAGATGTCGCCATAAGTGACGTCTTCATTCCATTTGAGGTCATAGACGTTTTCGACGCCCTGGATATACATGGCCAGGCGTTCCATACCGTATGTGATTTCCGACGAAACAGGAGCGACGTCGATGCCGCCGACCTGCTGGAAGTAGGTGAACTGCGTGACTTCCATGCCGTCGAGCCAGACTTCCCAGCCCAGGCCCCAGGCGCCGAGGGTCGGCGATTCCCAGTTGTCTTCGACGAAACGGATATCGTGTTCTGCCGGGTTGATGCCCAACGTTTCCAGACTCTTCAGATAGAGTTCCTGGATGTTGTCCGGCGACGGTTTGCAAATGACCTGGAACTGATGATGCTGGTACAGGCGGTTCGGGTTGTCGCCATAGCGGCCGTCAGCCGGGCGGCGAGACGGTTCGACATAGGCAACGTGCCACGGTTCCGGCCCGAGCGTGCGCAGGAAGGTAGCCGGGTTCATGGTCCCTGCCCCTTTTTCTACATCATACGGTTCGTAGATGATACAGCCCTGAGAAGACCAAAAGCTCTTCAATGCAAATATCATGTCTTGAAAATTCATCGTATTCCCTCCTAAATACAAAAAAGTCCCTGTAACACATGACATGTTACAGGGACGAGTATACGTACCCGCGGTTCCACCCTGATTGGTCCAAAGACCCGCTTGATTCATCGGCCATACACATCGAAAAGACTTCCGGCCGCGGCCTTCAGAGCGCCTTCCGCATCGGCAGCAGGCTCACACTGTCCCTGCTTCGCTGAGGATGATACGTACTTACTCTCCTGCATCGCCTATTGATTTGTACAAACCTTATCATAGCAGAGATGGGGGGAAAAGTCAATAAAAAGGAGCCGTCTCGTAGAGACAGCTCCTTTTGAGTTTGCAGTTTGTAGTTTGCAGTAATCAATACTTTGAATGGATTCACTACAAACTCTATACTAAAAACTTTAAACTCACTATCATTGCTTGCCGTATTTTTCGGCGACGTCCAGGCGGCGCAGGGCTCGTTGCAGGGCCGCTTCGGCGCGGGTCGCGTCGAGGTCGGCAGCGTGTGCAACCAAGCGGTCTTCGGCACGTTTTTCCGCCGATTGGGCGCGGGCTACGTCGATGTCTTCCGGTTTTTCTGAAGCTGGCGTGATGACTGTGACCGTATTGTCATGGACTTCCAGGAAGCCCGACGCTACGGTGACGCACTGGCGCTTTCCGCCTTTATCATAGCACAGGGGCCAAATCGACAGGGACGCGATGAGCGGCGCATGATTGGGCATGATGCCCAAGTCGCCGTCCAATGCGCGGACGAGGACGAAATCCACATCTTCATGGAGTACGGCAGCATCGGGTGTAATGACTTCCAGATGGAGGGTCTTTCCTGCTTCTGCCATAGACTATTCCCCTTTCAGTGTCTTAGCCTTTTCGTATGCTTCTTCGATATTGCCTACCATGTAGAAGGCCTGTTCCGGCATGTCGTCGCATTTACCGGACAAGATTTCCTTGAAGCCTTCGATGGTTTCTTTCAACGGCACATAGCGGCCCTTCTGACCGGTGAACTGTTCAGCGACGGCGAAAGGCTGGCTGAGGAAACGCTGTACCTTACGGGCACGGGCAACGGTCAGCTTATCTTCTTCGGACAGTTCGTCGATGCCCAGGATGGCGATGATATCCTGCAGGTCTTTGTACTTCTGGAGAATTTCCTGGACGGCACGGGCCATGTTGTAATGGTCATCGCCGATGACGTGGGGATCGAGGATACGCGACGTCGAATCGAGGGGATCGACGGCCGGGTAAATGCCCAGTTCGGCGATTTCACGGGCCAGGACGGTCGTCGCATCCAAGTGGGCGAAGGTAGCTGCCGGAGCCGGGTCAGTCAAGTCATCGGCCGGGACATAGACAGCCTGGACCGACGTGATGGACCCGTCTTTAGTCGACGTAATGCGTTCCTGCAGGGCGCCGACGTCGGTACCCAGTGTCGGCTGGTAGCCAACGGCCGACGGGATACGGCCGAGCAGAGCCGAAACTTCGGAGCCGGCCTGGATGAAACGGAAGATGTTGTCGATGAACAGCAATACGTCTTTGTGTTCTTTATCGCGGAAGTATTCTGCCATGGTCAGACCGGTCAGGCCGACGCGCATACGGGCTCCAGGCGGTTCGTTCATCTGGCCGTAGACGAGGGCCGTCTTGTCGATGACGCCGGATTCCTTCATTTCGTTCCAAAGGTCATTGCCTTCACGCGTACGTTCGCCGACGCCGGTGAAGACGGAATAGCCGCCGTGGCCGGTAGCGACGTTGTGGATGAGTTCCATGATGAGGACGGTCTTGCCGACACCAGCGCCGCCGAAGAGGCCGATCTTGCCGCCTTTGGCATAAGGGCAGATGAGGTCGACGACTTTGATCCCCGTTTCAAAGATTTCCGTTTCCGTCGCCTGGTCCTGGAATTTCGGGACCGGACGATGGATAGGCCAGTAATCATCGGCTTCGACTTTAGCGTCGACTTTATCGACAGTCTGGCCGAGGACGTTGAAGATACGGCCCAGGACACCTTTGCCGACGGGGACCTTGATGGGACCGCCCGTATTTTCAGCTGCCATGCCGCGGACGAGGCCGTCCGTCGAGTCCATGGCAACGCAGCGGACGACGTCGTCGCCCAAGTGCTGCATGACTTCTACAACCAGGTCGATCTTCTGGTCGCCTTCGCCACCGGTGATATGGATGGCGTTGTAAATGGCGGGCAAATCTGCTTCCGAGGCAAACCGCACGTCGACGACCGGGCCGATGACCTGGACTACTTTCCCAATATTATTACTCATGAAGAGGTACTCCTCTCTTTCAGAATGATCGCCAGGCGGCTTACTGCAAAGCGTTGGCGCCGCTGACAATTTCCGTCAATTCGTTGGTGATACCAGCCTGACGGACTTTATTGTAGGTAACAGTCAATTTGTCGATCAGTTCGCCTGCGTTGTCCGTAGCCGACGTCATGGCCGTCATACGGGCACCGAGTTCGCTGGCAGCGGACTGAAGGAGGCTGTTGTAAATGAACAGATCCAGATACTGCGGCAGCAAGGCGTCGAGGACGAGCTTCGGATCCGGCGCGAAGAGGTATTCTTCCCGCGGCCCCCCTTCCTGCTGGCCTTCCTTCTGGGTAATGGGCAGCATCTTGACGATGCGCGTGTCCTGGGACAGGGCCGACTTGAAGTGTGTGTAAATGACATAGACTTCGTCGACTTCGCCATCGAGGAACTTCTGCGTCGCCAAGTGGGCTATCTGCTGGGCGTGGCTGAACTGGGGCTTGTCGGAAAAACCGGACCACTTCTTTTCCGGTACCAGGTGGAGGTGCTTGAGGTACTCCAGGGGCTTGCGGCCTGCGACCAGGAGCATCGATGCATCGCGGGGCTTGTCCTTGAGGACCGACACGATGGCCTTGTTGACATTGGAATTGAAAGCACCGGCCAGCCCTTTGTCCGAACCGATGATGATGTAGCACGTCTTCTTGACCGTATCATGAGGCGTGAACAAGGCGTTGCCCGCATCGGGCGAAGCCGCAGACAGACGCTGCAGCATGCCTTCCATCTTTTCGGTATACGGGGCGGTAGCCACGGCCCGATCCTGTGCACGGCGCAGTCGTACGGAGGAAACCATCTTCATGGCCTTAGTGATCTGCTGGGTATTGGTGACGGATTTAATACGTCTGTTTATTTCGCGTGCACTCGGCATAGCTTATTCCTCCTCTTTGATCAGTTCGTGAGAAGCGCCGTACTGCTTGGTGTATTCAGCGATAGCCTTCTGCAGCGTAGCTTCTGCGTCTTTGCCGAGTTCCTTCGTCGATTTGATGCTTTCGCCGACTTCCGGATAGTTACTGTGCATGAACTTGATGAAGCCGTCAGCAAACTGAGAAACTTCTTCAACCTGTACAGGCATGAGGTAGTTCTTGACGGCCAGGTAAATCTGCATGACCTGGTCTTCGACGGGCATCGGCTGATACTGCGGCTGGATGAGGAGCTGCATCGTCCGTTCGCCGGCGTCGATCTGGGCTTTCGTGCTCTTATCGAGGTCGGAGCCGAACTGGGCGAAAGCGGCCAATTCGCGGTACTGGGCCAGGCTCAGGCGGAGGGTACCGGCGATTTTCTTCATGGCCTTGATCTGGGCGGAGCCGCCGACACGGGAAACGGAGAGGCCGACGTTGATAGCCGGGCGGATCCCGGAGTTGAAGGCTTCTGTTTCCAGGAAGATCTGGCCGTCTGTGATGGAAATGACGTTAGTCGGGATATAGGCCGACAAGTCACCGGCCAGGGTTTCGATGATCGGCAGGGCCGTAATCGAGCCGCCGCCGAGTTCATCGGACAGCTTGGCAGCGCGTTCGAGGAGACGGGAATGTAAGTAGAATACGTCGCCCGGGTATGCTTCACGTCCTGGCGGACGACGGAGGAGCAGACTCATGGCGCGGTAAGCCTGAGCGTGTTTGGACAAGTCATCGTAGACGCAGAGGCAGTCCTTGCCCTGGAGCATGAAGTATTCGGCCATGGAAACGCCGGAATACGGGGCCAGGTACTGGAGCGGTGCGCCGTCGGAAGCCGTAGCGGCGACGACGATGGTATAGGCCATAGCGCCGTGTTCTTCCAGGGTCCGGACAACGCGGGCAACGGTCGATGCCTTCTGGCCGATAGCGACGTAGACGCAGATGACGCCTGTGTCCTTCTGATTCAGGATGGTATCGATGGCGATGGCCGTCTTGCCGGTGCCACGGTCACCGATGATGAGTTCACGCTGGCCACGGCCGATAGGAACCATGGAGTCGATAGCCTTGAGGCCTGTCTGGAGCGGTACCTTGACCGGCTGGCGGTCGGCGATGCCGAAAGCCTTGACTTCGATGAGGCGTGAATCTTTGGTCTTGATTTCCCCTTTGCCATCAATAGGTATCCCCAAGGGGTTGACAACGCGGCCGACCATGGCTTCGCCTACAGGGACACGCATGACGCGGCCTGTACGGCGGACGGTGTCGCCTTCCTTGATGAGGGCGTCATCGCCGAGCAGTACGGCGCCGACGTTGTCTTCTTCCAGGTTCAGGGCCATGCCGTAAACGCCGTGAGGCAGTTCCAGCAATTCCCCGGACATGGCTTTGTCCAAACCGTAAATGTGTGCAATGCCGTCCCCGACTTCCAGAACGGTGCCGACGTCGTCGACATTCATTTCCACATTATAATCTTCGATTTGTTTCTTGATTATAGCCGTTATTTCTTCTGGCTTCATTTTCATTATTCGTCCGTCACCCCATTCGTCACGTCAGCCTGGAGCAGTTTATGCTGCATATCGCGCAGCTGCCGCCGGAGGCTGCCGTCTATTAGTTTGTCGCCGATCTGGATGACCATGCCGCCGATGAGCGACGGGTCGACGTAGTACAGCGGTTCGATGTGCTGACCCGTCATGGCTTCCAGGCTGGCAACCAGTTTCGTTTCTTCTTTCTTGGACAGTGGTTTGACGACGCGGATCTTGGCCACTTCGATGTGCTGGGCCTTGCGGGCCAAATCGATGAACCCGTCAATGGCAAGCAAGAGGGCCGCTTCCCGGCGCCGGTCGATCATGACGTACATGAACTGCAGGACGATCGGCGATAGGCTGTCCTTGAAAATCTTTGCAAGTGTGTCTTTTTTAGACTGCGGCGGTACGAGGGGATGATTCAGGAATTTCCACAAATCGGGATTTTCCTGGAACGTGTCCCGTACGCCTTTCAGTTCTGTTCCGAACTCGGTAAGCTTCTTCTGTTCGCTGGCGATGTCGAACATCGCCTGGCTGTATTTGCTATAGATCGTTTCGGGTATCATAAGATCAGTTCCCCTTTACGCGGTGCGTCTGGAGCTGGTCGATGCAATCGGCTACCAGTTTGGCGTTCATGTCAGGATCCATGTTTTTCTGGAGCAGTTTTTCTGCCACAGCCATGGACAGTGTGACTACTTCATTACGCATTTCCCGGATAGCCGCTTCCCGTTCGTTGGCGATTTCCGTCTGGGCGATCTGTTTTTCCCGGGCGATCTGGGCGCGGATGGCTTCCAGCTGGGCCTGGGCTTCTTTGTCGGCCTGCTTGACAGCTTTGTCGACAATGGCCTGGGCTTCAGCACGGGCATCGCGGATCTGGGCTTCATAGTCGGCTTTCATCTTTTCAGCCGTTTCCCGGGCTTTGGCTGCGTTGTCGAGGTCCGACGCAATCTTGTTGCGGCGGTCTTCCAGGACTTTGAGCAGCGGTTTATAAGCGAACTTTGCCAGAATGGCAACTAACACGAAGAAGTTGATGAACTGGAACAGCAAGGTACCATTAATACTAACCAATGTACTTCCCTCCCCGGCTGTATATTAGAATCTTCGGATTAGAGCAGGCTGACGAACGGATTGGCGAAGACCAATACGATAGCGATGACAGCTGCGATAATCGGCATGGATTCGATCAGGCCGATGGAGATAAGCATGTTGACCAGGAGTTTGCCGCCCATTTCCGGCTGGCGGGCCGTACCTTCAAGCATCTTCGATGCGGCATGGCCGTCACCGATAGCAGCGCCGAGAGCTGCCAAACCAATACCTAAGCATGCACCAAATGCAGATAATGCCAATACGAGAGCTTTTTCCATAATAAATAACCTCCTAAGTTGTAACGGTATCTGAGCTTTTCTTAGTCTTCCGTAAAGGACGGTGCCAGATACGATGTAGTCAGAATGGTGAAGATGAATGCCTGGATGAGGCCGATGACGAAGCTAAAGAGGATCCAAATCATCGGGATGGCGACAGGCACGAGGAAGTACAGGACTTCCAACAGGATTTCACCGGCCAGGATGTTGCCAAAGAGACGGAAGGCCAGTGTCAACGGTTTGGTGATTTCTTCCATCAGATTGATGACGACAAACGGCGCAAAGGGTTCGAAGAAATGCTTGAAATGCTTTTTGAACCCCTGGTTCTTCAAGGCCATGAAGTGGACCATAAAGGAAGAAACCAGTGCCAGGGCGACAGTCGTATTCAAATCATTCGTCGGCGAAGCCAGGACATGCGGATTCGGCAGCATGCCCAATTCGTTGGCGAAGAGGATGAACAGGAACATCGTCAGCAAGACCGAAACGACCTGGCCGTATTTCGGCCCCAACGTTTCCTTGAACTGATCGAGCAATGCTTCGATGACGATTTCCATGGCGTTCTGAAGTCCTGACGGGACGAGGGACCGGCCCCTTGTCGCAGCGACAGTGACGATAATGACCAAAGCCGCAACCAGCCAGGTCATCATGAGCGTATCCAAGTTGACATTCAGACCCAGGAGCTGGACGACCATATGATGCCCTGCATGTAATTCCATACGCAATACCTCCTTTCCTTTACCGTCTGAGACGCGCAGTCAGTACATCTGCGAAGACGAGGACGCGGTACGAAAAGATACCGGCCACGGCAGCCCCCAGGGAAATGGACGGGAACTGCAGGATGACGATGACGGCCAGGCAGATGAAGACCAGCCGGAACACGGCACCGCCGCGGATGAATGACGCCGCCTGCCCAGGCGGCAATTTTAAGGCCCGTACCGAACGGCTGCTGAGCATGAAGAAATAAACGATGTTCAAGCCGCTGCCGATACACCAGCCACTTATGTACTGCCACCAGCCTCCTAGAAAAAGGACGGCCGTGACGATACACGTAAAACCAACGAGCTTGTATATTGTTGCCTTTACATAAGCATAAAACGCTTCCATAGGCTATCCTCCGTGACATTTCACTTGCGCAGATGCCGGCCATGGCGCGCCTCGTCCTGCTGATAGGACAAGGCTTTTTTATATAAGGTCCAGAATCCGGAGATGGCACCGATGAAGGAAAAAAGAATCAATCCCCACGGCGACGTCCCGGCATGGACATCGATGAAGTGCCCTATGGCGACGCCGACACAGATGCAGACGAAGAGAGACAAACCTAAGGAACCGGCAATGACAACAATATCCCAAAGCCTCATGTGATTTAATTTGTCATCGTGAGGATCATCATGATGTCTCATACTACATACACTCCTGCTCGGGCGATGGCAGTTTTCCATAATCGTTTGGTATAGCAGTTATATACTGCCAGCAACGATTATTGGCTTATTTTAGCACGGAAAATCTGGAAAATCAATACAAAATGAAAGAAATTTAAACGTTATAGCTAAAAACGATTCTCAGTATAGCCTAAGACAATACTTAGCGGCTAAAATCATCCGGAACGGCTTCTTCCCCGGCAAAAACGTGGAGAATAGCCTGGACGATGCGCTGCGAAGCCTTGCCGTCGCCATAGGGATTGACAGCGTTGCTCATGGCATCGTAAGCGGCCTGGTCGGTCAGGAGCCGCTTCGTTTCGGCATAGACGACATCCTTGTCCGTGCCGATGAGGCGTACCGTGCCGGCTTCGACGGCTTCAGGCCGTTCGGTCGTATTGCGCAGGACCAGGACAGGCTTGCCGAGAGACGGCGCTTCTTCCTGGATGCCGCCAGAGTCGGTGAGGACCAGGCTGCTCAGGCTCATGAGATTGGCAAAGGGTTCATATTCCATGGGGTCGATGAGGTGGATGCGGTCGACACCGGCCAGTTCCTCTTCGACGACTTTGCGCACCAGCGGATTACGGTGGACAGGAAAGACGATTTCCGTATCGGGAATCTCTTCGATAATGCGGCGCAGGGCCTTATAGATATGGCGCATCGGTTCACCCAGGTTTTCCCGGCGGTGCGTCGTCAGGAGGATGACCCGGTGGTTATGGAAATCGACGTCCTTCAGGTCGTCGCCGAAGTCATAGTCGCCGGCAACGGTCATCATCAAGGCGTCGATGACCGTATTCCCCGTCACATAAATATGAGAAGGATTTACATTTTCCTTGAGCAGATTGGCCTTGGCCGTCGCCGTCGGTGCGAAGTGGATGGCTGCGATGGCACCGGTCAGCTTGCGGTTCATTTCTTCCGGGAAGGGCGAATAGATGTCCCCTGTCCGCAGACCGGCTTCGACGTGGCCTACCGGGACCTGCTGGTAGTACGAGGCCAGGGCGCCGGCAAAGGTCGTCGTCGTGTCGCCATGGACCAGGACCAGGTCGGGCTTTTCCTTGGCCAGGACATCTTTTAGGCCCATGAGGGACTTGGTCGTAATGTCGTACAGCGTCTGCCCCTGGGACATGATATCCAGGTCATAGTCCGGTGTAATCTGGAAGAGATCCAGTACCTGGTCGAGCATCTGACGGTGCTGGGCCGTAACGGCGACGATGGTCTGGATCCGGTCGGCATGTTTCTGCAATTCCAGTACGACAGGGGCCATCTTGATGGCTTCCGGCCGCGTACCGAATACAGTCATTACCTTGATCATAATAAAAAAACCTCCTTATAAGACAACCGATTCCACCCACTACTGTTTGTGGGTAGAATCGGTCGTTGATTTGCGCAATATGCCAATGCGTTTTGCCGAATAAATGATGACGGCAAGAACGACCAGGACAGTCACGATACCCGTCTTATAGCTCACGTTGGCTACAAAGAGGGCTACGATGCCGAGAATCATGCTGACAAAATACATTATTAATACGGCTTGCTTCTGTGTCATGCCCAGAGCCAGCAGGCGATGATGCAGGTGCCCCTTATCAGGCTGGAAAATCGGAACGCCGCTCATCTTGCGGCGGATGATAGCAAACGTCGTATCGAGGATCGGCAGACCCAGGGCGATGATGGGTACGACGAGAGCCACGGTGGCTGCCGTCTTGACCAGGCCTAAGACGGCGGCGACGGACAGGGTATAGCCCAGGAGCATACTGCCCGTATCACCCATGAAAATCTTGGCCGGGTTGAAATTGTACTGCAAGAAGCCCAAAGCCGCCCCGGCCATGGACACGATGACCAGAGCCGGCAGGAACTGGTTCAGGTTATAAGCCAGGAGGAACATCGAAATCGATGCGATGAAGGCGACGCCGGCTGCCAGGCCGTCAAGACCATCGATGAGGTTCACCGTATTGGTAAAGCCGATGATCCAGAAAATCGTCACGGGAATGGCAATGATTTCTGGCAGGACGATGATATCACCAAAAGGATTGGTCAGCCATTCGATCTGGATGCCAAAGGCGATGGGGATGCAGGCGGCCAGGATCTGGCCGACGAGCTTGACCTTGGCCGGGATATTGCAGATGTCGTCCCAGATGCCGACGGCGACGATAGCCGTGCAGCCCAGGAGCATCCCGACCAGTTCATGCTGCAAAGGCACGCAGAACAAGACGGCTGCCATGAAGCCGATATAGATTGCCAGCCCGCCGAGCCGCGGGATGACATGAGTATGTACCTTTCTTGCATTGGGCCGGTCCACGGCGCCGATCTTGATAGCGAGTTTCTTGACGCTCGGCGTCAGGAGATAAGAAACGACTAATGCAATTACAAAGGGTACAACATATTGGAGCACAACACACGCCTACTTTCCATTAATCTATCAGTTCGTCAGACTGCGCATGGGCGCCGGGATGCGGCCGCCGCGGGCAATGAATTCATCTGACTTGTATTTATTGACATTGATGATCGGGCAATGGCCGAGGAGGCCGCCGAATTCAACATTGTCGCCGACGTCCTTGCCCGGTACGGGGATGACGCGGACGGCCGTCGTCTTGTTGTTGATCATGCCGATAGCCGCTTCGTCGGCGATGATGGCCGAAATGGTCGAGGCCGGCGTATTGCCGGGGATGGCGATCATGTCGAGGCCGACCGAGCAGACACAGGTCATGGCTTCCAGTTTTTCCAGGCTCAGGCTGCCGCGGCCGACGGCTTCGAGCATGCCCTTGTCTTCACTGACAGGGATAAAGGCGCCAGACAGGCCGCCGACGCGGGACGAAGCCATGAGGCCGCCCTTCTTGACGGCGTCGTTGAGGAGCGCCAGGGCTGCCGTCGTGCCGCAGGCACCACAGCTTTCCAGGCCCATTTCTTCCAAAATCGATGCGACGCTGTCGCCGACTGCCGGTGTCGGAGCCAAGGACAGGTCGATGATGCCAAAGGGCATGTTGAGGCGCTTCGACGCTTCCATGGCGACGAGCTGGCCGACGCGGGTAATCTTGAAGGCCGTCTTCTTGATGGTTTCGGCGACGACGTCAAAGGGCTGGCCTTTGACCTGTTCCAGGGCGACTTTGACGACGCCCGGGCCGCTGACACCGACGCTGATGCACGAATCCCCATTGGTGACGCCGTGGAAGGCGCCGGCCATGAAGGGGTTGTCTTCGACGGCATTGGAGAAGACGACGAGTTTGGCGCAGCCTAAGGCATCCTGGTCCTTCGTCCGTTCGGCCAGGTCCTTGAAGACGCGGCCCATTTCGGCGACGGCATCCATGTTGATGCCGGCCTTCGTCGAGCCGACGGCGACGGAACTGCAGACGAGGTCGGTCACAGCCAGGCTTTCGGCGATGGAGTCGATGAGGATGCGGTCGCCTTTGCTCATGCCCCGTTCGACCAGGGCCGAGAAGCCGCCGATGAAGTTGATGCCGATTTCTTTAGCTGCCTTGTCGAGGGTCCGGGCGATGTCGACGTAACTCGTCAGGTCGCTGGCCCCGGCGACGAGGCTGATGGGCGTCACGGAGACGCGCTTATTGATGATGGGCACGCCGTATTCGCGGGAGATGGCTTCTCCCGTTTCGACTAAGTGTTCACCGTATTTCGTGATTTTATCGTAAATATTGTTGCACAAGGTCTTGCCGTCGCTGGCGCAGCAGTCGAGGAGGCTGATGCCCATGGTAATGGTGCGGACGTCAAGGTTGTTCTTTTGAATCATCTGATTCGTTTCAAGTACGTCTTGGATTGTCAGCATATCATTTCTCCTTAGCCTACACGATGCATTGCGTCAAAAATAGCCTGGTTCTGCGCCCGGATTTCAACGCCGAGGGCATCGCCCTTCTGTTTGAGCAAATCCTGTAAGGTATCTAAGGTAATATCGGAATTATCCATGTCCACGATCATGGCCATGTTGAAAATGCCATCTAAGATGACCTGGTTGATCGTCAAGATATTGACTTTATTTTCTGCCATGATCTGGCTGACGGCGGCGATGATACCAGTGCGGTCCACGCCAACTACGGTGATTACAACTTTCACAGCTGTCCACTCCTTTTCGTTATTAAATTCCATGCTTCCCTATTATAGCACAGGTAGCGTACTGAATTCCACTGTCTGCATACGAAATGATAGAATTGACGACAAACTTGCAACTCTGAGCTATTTATTCAATGCCTTGCTGATGAGGGCCTTGCCTTCTTCCAGGAGCTTGCCGGCCTGGTCGGGCGAAACGAAGCTTTCAGCGTATAATTTGTACAGGTCTTCGGTGCCGGACGGGCGGGCGGCGACCCAGCCGTCGTCGGTCGTGATCTTGACGCCGCCGATGGCGAAATCACCATACGGGGACTTGGAGAGGACGGCCGTAATGGGGCTGCCGCACAAGGTCTTTTCCGTGACGTCGGCTTCGGTGAGGGCGCTGATCTTGTCTTTTTCTTCCAGCGTCGCCGGTGCATCGCTGCGCATGGTGTACGGCCGGCCCAGTTTTTCACAGAGGTCGTTGTAATATTCGATGGGCGATTTGCCCGTGACGGCGCGGATTTCAGCGGCCAGGAGGCACATGATCATGCCGTCCTTGTCGGTCGTCCAGACGCTGCGGTCCTTGGCGATGAACGAGCCGCCGGCACTTTCTTCGCCGGAAAAGGCGATCTTGCCATCTGTATAGAGGGGGCCGAAATATTTGAAGCCGACCGGGACTTCATAGAGCGGGATGTCCAGGAGCTTGGCTGCCCGGGCGAGCATATCCGTCGTGACGACGGTCTTGGCGATGCCCAGGCCTTCGAAATTGCGGTGCGTCATGAGATAATGGGCCGCGACGGTCAAAAAGGCGTTGGCCGAAATCATGCCTTCCGCGCCGGAGACGATGCCGAAGCGGTCGTAGTCCGGGTCATTGGCCAGGACGAGGTTATAGTCTGCGGCCTGGCCGGTGACGGCCGACATGACATAGGCCGACGAGCAGTCCATGCGGACCTTGCCGTCGTGGTCGTAATTCATGAAGGTGAACTGCGGGTCATACGTATCGTTGACGAAATCCAGGTCCAGGTGGTACGTGTCGGAAATCTGGTGCCAGTAGTTCATGCCCGACCCGCCCAGGGCGTTGACCAGGATGCGCAATTTAGCGTCGCGGATGGCGTCCATGTCGATGATGGAGTCCAGTTCGGCCACGTAGAGGCCCTTGTAATCATAAGGGACGACAAATGCGCTGTCCTTGGCCTGGTCATGGGCCATCATCTGGACGCCTTCGTTGTGGCCGGCCAGGAGACGGTTGGCTTCCCTTTCGATAGCCTTGGTGATATCCGAACCGGCCGGCCCGCCGGTAATGGGGTTATACTTGATGCCGCCGTGTTCCGGAGGATTGTGGGACGGCGTAATGATCAAACCGTCGGCCAGGCGTTCACCACGATGGCTGTTGTAGCGCAGGATGGCCCGCGATACAGACGGTGTCGGTACGAAATCGCCAACACTATCGACGTAAGCCGTGACGCCGTTGGCTGCCAGGACGGACAAGACCGTTTCATAAGCCAGTTTCGACAGATAATGGGTATCTTCGCCGACGAACAGCGGCCCTTCGGCGCCGAACTGCTTGCGGAAGTTGCAGACAGCCTGGGTAATAGCCGCCACGTGGTCCTGGGTAAAGCTGCCGTTGCCGGCCTGGCCGCGATGGCCTGATGTGCCGAAACGGACCTGCTGATGAGGATCCGCCACATCGGGATGCGTCGTATGATATGCCGCAGCGATGGCTTTCAAATCAATGTAGTCTTCTTTTCTTACTTTGGTACCTGCCAATTCATGTACTGCCATACTATCACCTGCTTCATTATTTTGACAATCGCACAGCGATTTTATACAATAAGGACGAGTATGCGGGGTTCCATCCCCCACTCCCCATGGCTGTACGTCATCATTGTTATAGTTTACATTCATTATAACAAAAAATGTATCAATATCCTAGATATATAAGGAAGAAAGGTGATTTGCATGACAAAATTTATTTCCTGGAACGTCAACGGCCTGCGGGCTGTCATGAAGAAAGGCTTCATGGATACGTTCCAAGCCCTCGACGCCGACGTCTTCTGCCTGCAGGAAACAAAGCTCCAGGCCGGCCAGATCGACCTGGACCTGCCGGGCTATGAACAATACTGGAACTATGCCGACCGCAAAGGCTACAGCGGCACGGCCATCTTCACCCGCCTGTCTCCCCTGTCCGTCCGCTACGGCATGGGCATCGACGAGCACGACCACGAAGGACGCCTGATCACCCTGGAATTCCCGGAATACTACTTCGTGACCTGCTATACGCCCAATTCCCAGAGCGAACTGGCCCGCCTGCCGTACCGCATGAAATGGGAAGACGACTTCCGCCAGTACCTGCTGGAACTGCACCGGGACAAGCCGGTCATCGTCTGCGGCGACCTCAACGTGGCCCACGAAGAAATCGACCTCAAGAACCCCAAGACGAACCATAAGAACGCCGGCTTCTCCGATGAAGAACGGCAGAAGATGACGGACCTCCTGGCAGCGGGCTTCACCGATACGTGGCGCCACTTCTACCCCGACGTGACGGGCATCTATTCGTGGTGGAGCTACCGTTTCAAAGCCCGTCAGAACAATGCCGGATGGCGCATCGACTACTTCCTGACTACGAAGGACCTCGACGACCGGCTGGAAAAAGCCGCCATATACACCGACATCACCGGCAGCGACCACTGCCCGGTCGGTCTGGAATTGAAATGATTTTTTCGCAAAGGAGCGATACGTATGTTAAAGAAATTGACCACAGCCTTACTGGCCTGCACGGCTTTTGCCCTGCCCCAGGCCTTCGCCTTGTCCGTCCTGCCCGAAGCCGGTGTCAGCCTCGGCGTCGGCACGAAAGAACAGTACGCCGAAGCCAAAGTCCTGCCGCGGACGACCATCGGCTATAAACGGGCCGACCGCGACCAGTACGGCAACCAGAACGACATCTATGCCAAATACAATGTCATCGGCTCGAAAGTCCAGCTCCTCGGCGGCTGGCGCAACAACATCGACGAACAGTCGAGCTCGACGTCCTTCTACGGCGGCATCGGCGTCGCTGCGCCGCACATCCTGGGCCTCCAGCCCTATGCGACCTACGTCAAGGGCTCGCACTTTGCCGAAGCCCAGGCCGGCCTCAATTACAACATCGCCTTCGGCTGGGGCCTGAACGTCAATTACCATAACTACATGCCCGAAGACGGCGACAACGAACACGGCGTCGGCGCCGGCGTGACCTTCCATTTTTAAAGGACGCAGTTCGCAGGCCGCAGTTCGCATTCGCAGGCCGCATCGTAAGTGCCGTCCCAGGGGCGGCAAAAGGCAACCTCTCCGGCCCTATGGGCCACCTCTCCTATCAGGAGAGGCTTAAGGCTCCCTTTATAGGGGAGCTGGCAGCGTAGCTGACTGAGAGGTTGCTTGTCATTATAAAAAAGGGCTTGTCGCACGAAGGCTTTTGCCATCATGTGATATCCCTTTCTCTTTATAGTTTGTAGTGTGGAGTTTGTAGTTTGTAGAAGCTGATTTTAAATTTTTTACCATTTGCTGCAAACTAAAAACTATAAACTTAAAACTCAAAAAGGAGCTGTCGCAATGCGACAGCTCCTTTTTACATCCAAACGATATATTAGAAAGCGTTATGAGAATATTCGTAGTACATGTCGGTGAGCTGATCCATTTTGTCGCTCATTTCGACCATGAGGTCCGATGCGGTATCGTAGTCGTCAGCAGCCAGGGCCTGTTTGATCTTGGAGAAGATGGACAGGCTCTTTTCGGTGTCGCGGCCTAATTCCGTGCGGAGAGCGTTAATCTTGGTCCAGCGTTCGACTTCGAGAGCATTGCTGTCGCCATCAGCATGGAGCTGTTCGGCAGCGATGACTTTCGAGAGGTTTTCCGGAATGATGCGGTACTGGAGTTCCAGTGCCCAGCGGCTGAGAGCGCCGAGTTTGAAGGATTCCATGATGCGTTTCTGGAAAGCGTCGCAAGCGAGGTCGTCCAGTTTTTCCGGATACGTCGTAAGGGCTTTGAAGTTTTCCCATACCGTACGCGGAGCTTTGCCGAACATGGCATTGCGTTCTTCGTCGCTGAAGTTTTCGAAGACGTCGACTTCGGAGCGGTATGCCCGGTCTTTTTCCAGGTAATCTGCGTCTTCGCCCGGTTTCTTGGAGAGTTCAGCCAGGAGTTCAGCCGTCGATTTGCCGCTGGAGAGAGCGTATTTGATGCCGTCCAGAGCGCCGAGGTAGCACATAGCGATGGCGATGTACGTATTGGTGAACGGGTTGGGAGCGCGGAGTTCGAAACGCGTAGCTGCCGGGCTGGTGATGTCACGGATGAGGCCGGCCAGGACGGAACGGTTACGAGTCGGAACGTCCGGTGTTTCGCCGCCGAGAGCCGTAACGATGCAGACAGGAGCTTCGAAGCCCGGTTTCAAGCGGTTGAGGGAGTCCGTCGTCGACGATACGAAGGGGTTTATGACTTCGTAGTGTTTGAGGATACCCATGATAGCGCCATAGCCGACGGCCGAGAGGAATTCGCTCTTCATGTCATCCGGGTTGAAGAGGTTGACGAATTTGCCATTCTTCATGATAGCGCCGATGCCGAGATGCGTATGTTCACCGGAGCCGGCAACACCGTGGATCGGTTTTGCCTGGAAGGTGACTTCGAGGCCGTTTTCGCGGAAGACTTCGCGGACGATGATACGGGCAGCGATTTCGTTATCGGCTGTCTGTACAGGGTCGCTGGCGTATTTCCAGTCGACTTCGAGCTGTTCGAGGACGAAGGTCAATTTACCGGAATCGTCGATCTGGGCTTTGACGCCACCGACTTCTTTATGGCCCATTTCCGGTTCGAGGCCGTATTTTTCAAGGCGTTCGACGGTCTGTTCAAGCGCCGTGCGGACGACGCCGTGTGTACGCTGCCAGTACTGTTCCTGCATCTTCTGGGATGCCGACAAGAGTCGGGTAGCTACGTCCTGGCTCGGGGTCTTGACCCAGAATTCCAATTCTGTAGCCGTCGTGAAGACGATCTTTTCGATGTCATCAGGATTGATGGACGTGCCTTTGATGCCGTATTTCTTGACAAGAGCCAAAATCTGGTCGCCTACGTAGTCGCAGGTGTTGCGAAGGATGGAACGGGAGTCGATAAAGCCCGTAGCATGGCGGAGGAAGCTCGGGATACGGAGCGTACCGACGGGTTTGCCCGTTTCCGAATCGATATTGCCGTCATTGTAATCGACGAACCAGTCGACGCCGGGGTCGGCTTTGATGTCGACACGAGCATTGGACAAGGTAGCGATGCCCGGCAGGACAACGGAAGAACCGTCTGTCTGGAAAGCCGTAGCATTGAAGAATTTATCGTATTCATCGAAGAATACACTGATAGGAATCTTTTCGTCCGTATCGTTACCGGCGAGGTCGATGCCTACGAGAGATACAAATTTAATTTCCGGGTGCTGTTCGAGTAAAGCCAGCACACCTTCTTTACCATATTGACCTGCAGGGATTACATATACTAAATCATCTTTAGCCATCATGACTCCTCCTTTGGGTGAAAAAAAAGACTCCGCCCCTGTGGTTAAGGTTCGGAGTCTTCTTTGACTCTTGTTTCATGACCTATTTTATTTTCAAATCATGCTAAAATAATACAATCAATCAGTCTATTTGTCAATAGATTTTTTAGAAAAATCTAACAAAACTAATTATTTTGTAAAATTTCTCGAACAATCTGTGAAACAAGCTTGCCGTCGGCCTTACCTTTGACCTTGGGCATGACGAGCTTCATGACGTCGCCCATCTTGAGACCGCTCTGACCGGCAACGGCATCGTTGACGATCTGGTGGATTTCATCGGCTGTGAGCTGTTTGGGCATGTACTTTTCCAGTACGGCCATTTCGGCCTTCGTTTCTTCGACGAGGTCGCTGCGGCCTGCCTTTTCAAACTCTGCCAACGATTCCTTGCGCTGTTTCATTTCTTTGGCAATGACGGCACCGACGCCAGCGTCATCGAGTTCGCATTTGCCGTCGATTTCCGTATTGCGGATGGACGAACGGACCATGCGGATGACGGATAAAGCCGTTTTACCGGATTCTTTGGCTTTCATGGCCGCTTTCATGTCCTGAAGCAGTTCTTCTTTAAGAGACATGCTATCACCCTTCTTACATTTGACGATTATGCTCTGTACTTCCGTTTCCGTGCTGCTTCGGATTTTTTCTTTCTCCGTACACTCGGTTTTTCGTAGTGTTCACGTTTCCGTACTTCGGAAAGAACACCTGCCTTTTGGCAAGAACGTTTGAAGCGGCGAAGTGCGCTGTCTAACGTTTCGTTTTTACCAACTCTGATTTCTGCCATTCTATTATCCCTCCCTCCAAGGTATGATAGGGAGTGCTTTTACTGCACACAATGAAATTATACTCAGATTAGTGTCATTTGTCAACAATTTCTGATGTTCAGCGTATAAATTTACTGAATACATAATTGCCATATCCTAAACCGTCTTCACTGAGGCAGCAGCCCCGCTCGGTGCGTTCCAGGAGGCCCTGGCGGATGAGGCCGTCGATGACAGGACCGAAGTCGGCTTCGATGGATTTCCCGAAGCGTCTGGCATAATCGCCGTAATCGATGCCGACCCGGCGGCGCAGGGCCAGGAAGCAGTAATCTTCGACGGCCCGTTTGGCGTCGATGGCGACGGATTCGGCGACGACACTCTCCCTGCCGGCCTTATGGATATACGCCGGGATGTTGGCTATATTGGCCCAGCGCGTCGTCCCATCGAAGGAATGGGCCGATACACCGAAGCCGATATAAGGCTCATAAGTCCAGTATTTGCTGTTATGGCGCGACTCGAAAGGCCCTTTGGCATAGCTGGAAATCTCGTAGTGATGGAAGCCATAACCGTGCATGGCGTCGTGGACGGCCTTCCCCATGGCTTCGACCGTCCCGTCAGGCGGCAGGTGCCATGTCCCCTTTTCCAGGCCCGCCTTGAGCTGCGTCCCGTCTTCGACGATGAGGCTGTAAATGGACGCGTGGACCACGGGCAGCTGGGAAAGGCGCTCTACGTCGCGGCGGACGTCGGCCAGGTGCTGGCCGGGCAGGCCGTACATCAGGTCCAGGGACAAATTATGGATGCCAGCCGCGTAGGCCGCCTGGATGGCCGCTTCGCCCTGGGCTGCCGTATGGACCCGGCCCAGAAAGGCCAGCATGGCGTCGGAAAAGGACTGGACGCCCAGGCTCAGGCGGTTGACGCCGCAATCGGCCAGAGCCGCGGCCTTATCATAATCGAGACTGTCCGGATTGGCTTCTATCGTGATTTCCGCATCGCTGGCAATGCAGAAGGTCTGCCGCAGGGTCTTCAGGATGCAGCTGACGTCGCCGGCTTCCAGCATTGACGGCGTACCGCCGCCGACGTAGACCGTATCAGCCCCTTCCCCGGTATAGGGCGAGGCCGCGATGTCCCGGCACAGGGCTTCGACATAGCCCTGGCAGTATCGCTCCAGGCCGGCATAGGACGGAAAGTCGCAGTACAGGCATTTATGGCGGCAGAACGGGATGTGGACGTACAGGCCCAGCGTCATTCTTCGTCGACTTTGAGGACGGCCATGAAGGCTTCCTGCGGGATTTCGACGGTACCGAACTGTTTCATGCGCTTCTTGCCTTCCTTCTGTTTTTCCAGGAGCTTGCGCTTACGGGAAATATCGCCGCCATAGCACTTGGCCAGGACGTCCTTGCGCAGGGCTGCCACGTTTTCGCGGGCAATGATCTTATTGCCCACAGCGGCCTGGATGGGGATCTGGAAGAGCTGGCGCGGAATGAGGCTGCGCAGTTTTTCGACCAGGGCGCGGCCGCGGCGGGCGGCGAAATCCTTGTGGACGATGACGCTCAGGGCGTCGACGACGTCGCCGTTGATGAGGATGTCCATTTTGACCATAGGCGAGGCCTGGTAGCCGTTGAGCTCATAATCGAGGGACGCATAGCCGCGGGTCGCCGACTTGAGGACGTCGAAGTAGTCGTAGAGGATTTCACACAGGGGCAGGTTGTAGATCAAAGAAACGCGCGTGTCGTCGAGGTAATCCATGGTGACGTACTGACCGCGGCGGTTCTGGGAGATTTCCATGACCGTGCCGACCATGTCCTTGGGGATGATGATCGTCGTCTTGACCAGCGGTTCTTCGATGTGGTCGATTTTCGTCATGTCCGGCATCTGCGACGGGTTGTCCACTTCGACCATGGTGCCGTCCGTGCAGTAGACGTGGTAAATGACCGACGGCGCCGTCGTGATCAGGGACAGGTTGTATTCCCGTTCCAGCCGTTCGCGGACGACGTCCATGTGCAGGAGTCCCAGGAAGCCGCAGCGGAAGCCGAAGCCCAGGGCCGACGACGTTTCCGGTTCAAAGAGCAGCGCCGCATCGTTGAGGTGGAGCTTCTCCAGGGCATCGCGGAGGTTGTCGTAGTCGTTCGTTTCGACCGGGTAGAGGCCGCAGTAGACCATGGGCACAGCCTTGCGGTAGCCCGGCAGGGCTTCTTTGGCCGGATTGTCAGCCAGGGTAACCGTATCGCCGACGCGGCAGTCGCGGACGTTCTTCATGCTGGCTGCCAGATAGCCGACGCTGCCACATTCCAGGGACGGGACGGGATGCATCTGGGGCAGGAAGACGCCCGTTTCGATGACTTCAAATTCTTTGCCCGACGCCATCATGCGGATGCGCTGGCCCGGCTTGACGCTGCCTTCCATGATGCGGATATTGGCGATGGCCCCTTTATAGGCATCGAAATGGGAATCGAAGATGAGGGCCCGCAGGGGCTTGTCCCCTTCGTCAGCCGGTGCCGGGATGCGCTGGACAATGGCTTCCAGGACCTTGTCGACGCCGTAGCCCGTCTTGGCGCTAATCATGATGGCGTCCGATGCGTCCAGGCCGATGACGTCTTCGATTTCCTTGCAGACCCGGTCCGGGTCGGCGCTGGGCAGGTCGACTTTATTGATGATGGGAATAATTTCCAGATCGTGTTCCAGGGCCAGGTAGACGTTGGCCAGGGTCTGGGCTTCGACGCCCTGCGTGGCATCGACGATGAGCAGGGCCCCTTCGCAGGCCGCCAGGCTGCGCGATACTTCGTAGTTGAAGTCGACGTGCCCCGGCGTGTCGATGAGATTGAGCGTATACTGTTTGCCATCTTTGGCATCGTAAATGAGACGGGCCGACTGGGCTTTGATGGTAATGCCCCGTTCCCGTTCGAGATCCATCGTATCGAGGAGCTGGTCTTCCATTTCCCGTTTGGGCACGGTGCCGGTCATTTCCAGCATCCGGTCGGCCAGCGTCGATTTGCCATGGTCGATATGTGCGATGATTGAAAAGTTTCTGATATGATCTGTAGACACAGGAATCCTCCTCTTTTTTCCTATTGGATGACGCCGCCGCCCAGGACGCGTTCGCCTGTTTCGGCGTCGTAAAGTACCAGGGCCTGGCCGGCCGTGACGGCGCGCTGGGCATCGTCGAATTCGACCCGCAGGCTGTCGCCGTCGGGATAGACCGTGCAGGCCGCTTCACGGGCAGCATAGCGTATCTTGCCCAGGGCCCGGAACGGTGCGGACGGTGCCTGTTCGACCCACGTCGCTTCACCGGCATGGACAGTCTTCGAGAACAAATCCTGTTCCGAGCCGACGACGACCCGGTTATGGGCCACGTCGAGGGCCGTCACATAATACGGACCGCCGGGACCGCCGAGGTTCAACCCCCGCCGCTGACCGATGGTATAGGCGGCAATGCCCTTGTGGCGGCCGATGGCGCGGCCGCTCTGGTCGACGAAGTCGCCGGGCTTGAAGATGCCCTTGCGTTCGTGCTGCAAGAAGCCCTTATAGTCGTTGTCCGGGATGAAGCAGATATCCTGGCTTTCAGGCTTGTTGAAGACCGGCAGGCCCCATTCTTTAGCCAGTTCCCGCGTATGGACCTTTTCCAGGCCGGCCATGGGGAATAAGAGATGGGGCAGCAGGTCCTGTGTCAGCTGATAGAGGACATAGGACTGGTCCTTGCGGCGGTCTGTGCCGCGGAGCAGGGAATAGATTCCCGTCCCTTCGTCCTTGACGATGCGGGCGTAATGGCCTGTCGCCAGGAAGTCGGCACCGAACTGCTTGGCCTTTTCCCAGAGCAGACCGAATTTAATGAATTTATTGCAGGCAATGCAGGGATTGGGCGTCCTGCCGTGGACGTAGGCATCGACGAAGTAGTCGATGACGTCGCGCCGGAAGATATCGCGGAAATCCAGGGTATAATGGGGAATCCCCAGGACCGAGGCGACGGCTTTGGCATCGTCGACGGAACTGAGGGAGCAGCAGGCGTGGACGTTGTCGATGGTGCAGGCCGGGTCTTCTTCCCACAGGCGCAGGGTAATGCCGATGACGTCATACCCCTGCTGCTTCAAAAGGCCGGCCGTGACCGAACTGTCGACGCCGCCGCTCATAGCTACGGCAACTCGTTTCATAGTGACTCTCCTCTGCTTTTACGGACAGCGTCGCCGATGATGGCGATGGCTGCTTCGATTTCATCTAAGGTATTTTCTTTGCCTACGGACAGGCGGATGCTGCTGCGCAGCCATTTGTCCTCAACGCCCATGGCCTGGAGGACGTGGGACGCTTCGACGGCGCCGGCTTCGCAGGCCGAACCAGCCGATACGGCCAGACCCTGCAGGTCGAGGGCGATAAGCAGGATGGCGCTGTCCACGCCGTCGACGCTGAAGTCGATGATGTTGGGCAGGACGTGGTTGCGCCGGCCGTTGAGGTGGAAGCGGGCGTCGCCCTTGATGAGCCGGTCATGGACGGCATCGGTCAGGCGCCGCGCCGCCCGGACGCGGTCGTCCCGTTCGGCCTCCAGGAGTTCGGCAGCCTTGCCGAATCCGGCAATGGCGGCGACATTCTCCGTGCCCGCCCGCAGGCGGTGTTCCTGGGGTCCGCCATAGGCTTCGGCAGCGACCTGCAGTCCGTGGCGGATGTACAAGGCGCCGACACCTTTGGGGCCGTAAATCTTATGGCTGCAGACCGTGAGCATGTCGATGCCCTGTTCCAGCGGCCGGATAGGCACGTAGCCAAAGGCCTGGACGGCATCGACGTGGAAGGCGATGCCCTTCTGCCGGGCCAGGGCGCCGATGGCGTCGATGGGCTGGACCATGCCCGTTTCATTATTGGCATACATGACGGAAATAAGGACCGTATCATCGCGCAGGGCCTGGGCCACAGCGTCGGCTGTGACCCGGCCGTCGGCTTCGACAGGGACATAAGTCACGTCATAGCCCTTCCCTTCCAGGGCCTGGAAAGTCCGCAGGACGGCGTGGTGTTCTACGGCCGTCGTGACCAGGTGGCCGCCGTGGGGGTAATTGGCCCGCAGGAAGCCGAGGATGGCCAGGTTGTCCGCTTCCGTGCCGCCGCTGGTGAAGACCAGGTCTTCCCCTTTGACGCCCAGGCAGTGGGCGACCTGGCTGCGCGCCGTCTGGACGGCAGACCGGGCCTGCTGGCCGAAATAATGAAGGCTCGACGGATTGCCGTAAGCCGTCGTCAAATACGGCATCATGACGTCCAGGACGCGCGGGTCCATCGGCGTCGCTGCCGCGTTATCTAAATAAATTCGTTTCATTGATGATTTTGACTCCAAAGTTGACAAAATAGCTATAAAAAATAGCCTATTATTTATAATACCATAGGTAGTTGTTGGTGGCTAGTGGCTAGTAGGGGCCGTCCCAAAGGGCGGCCCGCTTGTGGGAATCCCGTTTGCTGGCGGCCCGTTGCGGGAATCCCGCGGGACGCAAATTCAACCTCTCAGTCAGCTGACGCTGACAGCTCCCCTATAAAGGGAGCCTTGGGCGGGACGCCTACGATTGCGGTCCGTGGGACCGCGGCGGACTGCGGACTGCGACCGGCGACCTGCGTTATCCACAGGATTCGCGGCGGGCTCCCCACGTGGGAGCCCCTACAGTTACTATGCCAGACTAGTGTCTGGCATAGTAACTTGGTACGCCGTCGACGTCGGCGCATTTGGTATTACAGCCTTCCTGGCTGCAGACCCAGAAGGGGCCGTAGGGGCCGCTGCGTTTCTGGAAGGTCCCTTTGTGGCAGCGCGGGCACGGGTACGGCGACGGTTTGGCGTCGGGCCGTTTCTTTTCTCCGTCGACGGGTTCGGTGTGGCGGCACGACGGGTAGTTGCTGCAGCCGTAGAAGTCGCCGTATTTGCCGTGGCGCTTGACCATGGCACTGCCGCAGACGGGGCAGGTCTTGATGCCGGCCATGTGCATGACGACTTTCCGGGCCGCCGTGACCAGGGTATCCAGGAAGGACAGCTGGTCGTGGAGGAAGGTGTCCAGTTTATCCTTGCCCAGGCTCATCTGATAGAGCCGTTCTTCCCAGACAGCCGTTTCGTCGGGATAGAGCATTTCATCGGGCAGGGAATCGACGAGGAGGTAGGCGTCATCTGTCGGCTTGAGGTACTTCTTCTTGCCTTCCGTCGTCAGGAATTTGCGCTGGATGAGCTCCTGGATAATCGTCGCCCGCGTCGCTTCTGTGCCGATGCCCTGGACTTCTTTCAATTTCTTCTTCAGGCTCTCGTCTTTGACGTACTTATAAATTTCCTTCATGGCTGCCAAGAGGGTCGACGGCGTGAAGCGCGGCGGCGGCTTAGTCGCCTTTTTGTCGACCTGGCCGTTCTGATAATGGACGCCATCGCCCTTGCGGACAGCCGGCAGGGTCCCCTTCTCTTCTTCGTCGTCATCGTGCTTGTCGCTCTGATAGAGGACCTTCCAGCCCGGCACGGTGACCGTCTTGCCATGGGCGACGAAGCGTTCATCAGCCGCTTCGATGACCATGCGCGTCTGGTCATATTCATGGATGGGATAGAATTGGGCAATATAGGCCTGGGCGACGAGGTAATAAATATGCTGCTGCATAGACGTCAATTTATCGAAGGGACAGGCTACGGTCGTCGGAATGATGGCGTGATGGGCCGTGATCTTGCTGTCGTTCCAGGCGCGGCTGCGTATCTTGCCGTCGGCACCGGCGACCCATTCAGCCAGCTTCCCTGCCGGCAGTTTCCCGAGATTGGCCAAAATATGGGGTACATCCTTGCGCTGGTTCACCGGCAGGTATTCGCAGTCCGACCGGGGATAGGTCGTCAGTTTCCGTTCATATAATTCCTGAGCCGTATCGAGAACCTGCTGCGGTGTATAGCCATAACGCCTGCCTGCCAGGACCTGCAGGGACGACAGGGACAGGGGCAGGCGCTGGGCTTCTTTTTTCTTGGTCTTTTTATGCTCGACGATGGTTCCGTCAGGCCGTTCCTGCAGGCGTTCGAGGATGGACTGGGCCGTCTTTTCATCGACACAGCGCCCTTCCGGGTCGAGGCCGCTCTGGGTATCCCTGGGCTGCCACTGGGCGCGGATGAGGCCGTTCTTATGAAGGAAATCGGCTTTGACGACGTAATACGTGACGGGGACGAAGTTGTCCAATTCCCGCTGACGGCGGACGACGAGGGCCAGGGTCGGCGTCTTGACGCGGCCGATGGGAAAGACGACGCGGTGTCCCTGACGGCGGGCGGCCAGGGTATAGGCCCGGGACAGATTCATGCCGATGAGCCAGTCGGCGCGGCTGCGGGCCAGGGCCGATTCCTTGAGATGGACGAAATCGCCGTTGCTGCGCAAATCGTCGAGGGATTCGTGGATGCTCTTCTCGTCGAGGGCATTCAAGAGGATCCGTTCGACAGGCTTCTTATTGCCGACGTAATCGAGGATCTCATCGATGAGCAGCTGCCCTTCCCGGTCCGGGTCACCGGCGTTGACGATAGTATCGACGTCGGGGTTGGCGATGAGGTCCGTAATGACCTTGAACTGGTCCTTACTGGCCAGGCTGACCAGGAGCTTCCACTGCTTGGGGATAATCGGCAAGTCGTCGGCGTTCCAGCGCTTGTACTTGGGATCATAATCCTGAGGCTCGGCCTGCTGCAGGACGTGGCCATAAGCCCAGGTCACGATGCCGCCGCCCGTGCGGATACAGCCGTTCCCCCGCTGGTGCGGATCAGGCAGGCACTTCGCCAATTCCCGGGCCATGCTCGGCTTTTCGGCAATAAAAAGTTTCATAAGGCATCTCTCTTTCTGAAATAGACTGTACCTTATATCATACCATGGTTGGGGATTAGTGGCTAGTAGGGGCCATCCTGTAAAGGCGGCCCGCTTGTGGGAATCCCGTCGAATCGTGGCTCGTGGCTAGGGGCTCGTGGTTCGTGGTCCTTCTCTTTATAGTTTGTAGTACGGAGTTTGTAGTTTGCAGGAGATGGTTTTAAATTTTTAACCATGGTCTACAAACTAAAAACTACAAACTTGAACCTTACACGTGAATGCAAATTCAACCTCTCAGTCAGCTGACGCTGACAGCTCCCCTATAAAGGGAGCCT
>ERZ791908.338-NODE-338-length-56394-cov-11.229344_pt1 | contig 56394 bp, 39 predicted proteins | sample MGYA00510144_ERZ791908 | MGnify/ENA primary metagenome ERZ791908 (study PRJEB30046, sample SAMN00792105) | human gut metagenome | study: EMG produced TPA metagenomics assembly of the A metagenome-wide association study of gut microbiota in type 2...
GACGTGTCATTGCGAGGAGCGAAGCGACGTGGCAATCTCGCAGAACACGGCCGGATCACAGGGCACTCCCGGCGAATACGGTAACTTTACGCGGCGGGGCGTCGAGGATGCCGCCCCCTACAAGGAGTGTGTGGTCGGCGATAATACCCGGAAATTTGCGGCTGCCAAGGGCACTCCCTGAGCGCCGCTACAGACGCAATTGGTGCTCACCATTTTATCGATGCCCTGTACGAACTGGTAGTGCCTTCCCGAGATTGCCACGTCGGCCTTTGGCCTCCTCGCAATGACAAATCCGGGAGCCTTTCCATCAAAACAGCCGTGCTGCGGTTTCTCCCGCAGCACGGCTGTTCCCGCTTATTTCGCTTATTTCACATCGGCATTGATGCCGTGCTCGTCGAAGGCGCGCAGCAGCAGGTCCATATCGGACGGGATGGAGATCGGCTCGCCGCAGGCCTTGATGGCGTTGGCGACGTCCTTCAGGCCGTTTCCGGTCACGACGGACACGACCGTCGCATCCTTCGGCAGGACGCCCTGCTCGCACAGCTTCTTCACACCGGCCGTGCCGGTCACACCGGCGGGCTCGCCGAACACGCCGCAGGTGCGGCCGAGCAGCTTCTGCGCCGCCATGATCTCGGCGTCGGAGACATTCACGACCAGACCGTTCGACTCGCGGATGGCCATGAGCGCCTTGTCCGCATTGCGCGGCACGCCGACGGCGATGGAGTCGGCCAGCGTGTTCTCCTCCATGGGTTCCCACGGGCGATTTTCCGCAATGGCGCGGTTGATGGGGCAGCAGCCCTCGGCCTGCGCGGAGATGAGGCGCGGCAGGCGGTCGATGAGGCCGACGGCATGAAGGTCCTTCAGGCCCTTCCACAGGCCCGCGATCGTGCAGCCGTCGCCGACGGAGATGGCGATGAAGTCCGGCATCTGCCAGTCGAGCTGCTCGGCGATCTCATAGGCGACGGTCTTCTTGCCCTCGGAGAGGTAAGGGTTGATGGCTGCATTGCGGTTGTACCAGCCCCAGCGGTCAATGGCCTGCTTCGACAGCTCGAACGTGTCCTCATAGCTGCCCTGCACGGAGATGACGGTCGCGCCGAATGTCATGAGCTGGGCGACCTTGCCCTTCGGCGCGCGGGAGGGGACGAAAATAAACGTCTGGAGCCCGGCGGCCGCAGCGTTGCCCGCGAGAGACGAGGCAGCGTTGCCCGTGGACGAGCAGGCGATGACATGCGCGCCTGCCTCCTGCGCCTTGGCGACGGCCATGGCGGAGGCGCGGTCCTTCAGCGAGGCTGTGGGGTTCTGGCCGTCGTCCTTGACCCAGAGCTTCGCGATGCCGAGTTCCTTTGCAAGGCGGTCGGCCTCATACAGCGGCGACCAGCCGACGCGCAGCGGGGGCGCGGGCGTCTCCGGCTCGACGGGCAGCAACTCGCGGTAGCGCCACATGGAGCGCTCCGTGCGGTTCTTCAGCGTCTCGCGGGTCAGCACGGTCCTGATCCGGTCATAGTCATAGATGATGTCGAGGATGCCGCCGCATTCGCAGTTCGTCAGATTCGGCACGGCGGGATATTCCCGGCCGCAGCGCACGCAGCGGCCGCATTTTACATGGTTCATCGCTTCGGTTCCTTTCTCCGGACTTTCCGGTCGTGTTTTTCCAGTGCTCGTTTCATCCGGGCACGGCGGCGCTCGTCCCGGCGGCGCTGCCGGGGGTGCCATTCATAGAACTGCTCGTCGCCGACAAGGGCGTGCAGCTGGGCCAGCTGCCGGCGGCGCAGGATCGCAGCCAGCAGGACGGTCAGCAGCACAAAGTAAAGCGCCAGCGCCGGCAGAAAGAGCGCGCCGAGCTTTTTGGCGTTCAGAAAAATCGACGCGGCGATCAGAACGTTGCCGATGGCCGCCGCCGTGATCAGGGCGACCTGGACGGCCGGAATGAGCGGCGTGAGCGCATCGCGCAGGCGGTTCCGGAATGGTTTCATGGGGCCTCCGTGGATGAAAAACCGTGCCGGAGCGGGATGACCCACCCCGGCACGGGCTGATTGTCAAAATTCTAAGATTCTAAGGCAGCACTGCATAATTCAGCAAGAGCATTCGTCGAGAGATTTTTTGTCGAGACAAGGTTTGAAAAGTGCAGATGTACTTTGTGTACCCGCAAGGGGCATGCCGCATCCGTAAGGCGGCAAAGCCGCCAACGGCTGCGCAATACCTCAAACTTTTCGAACCGATGGATCGGCGAAAAATATCCGGCGAAGGCCGAAGCTGCAATTGTGCGGGGTTGCCCTAATTACAGTGCTTTGAGGATGCCGACCTCGTCGTTGAAGGCGTCGATGAGCTCATCGAGGTCCTTCGCCTGTGCATGGACGGCGTCCCAGGTGCCCTTCGTGTCGTACCACTGGGCGTTGAGGTCTTCGACGTTCATGCCCTGCTGCTCGACCCAGGTGTAATACTTCAGGTTGTGCACACGCTTGCGCTCCGTGTAGGTCAGCTCGAGCATGCTATCGGTCTTCAGGCCGAGCATGTGCAGCGCATGGTCCTTCTCGGCCTCGAAGGCGGAATAGGCGCCGTGCTGGGCGTTGAGCTCTTCCACGCGGGACTTGTACATGACGGCGGAGTCCGTCAGGACGGTGACAACGACGTCGTCCTCGGTCAGCTCATAGTATTTGGCCATCTTGATGCAGCACAGCACGTTGGCGATGCCGGAGATGCCCATCCAGGTGAACTTTTCGATCTGCTCGTCCGTCATGCCAAGGGACTTCAGGTACTCCTGACCCTCCTTGCAGTTGAACAGACGCAGCAGGCGCTGGGAGTCCTCGTCGTCGATGGCAATGGCCATGTCGGTGTTCTTCACGTTATGGACCCAGGGAATGTGCTTGTCGCCGATACCCTCGATGCGGTGGCCGCCGAAGCCGTTGTCCAGAATGGTCGGGCACTGCAGGGCCTCGCCGACGGCGAGCTTCATGCCGGGATAGCGCTCCTTCAGCAGGTCGCCGGAGGACATCGTGCCGGCGGAGCCGGAGGTGAAGCAGGCGCCGGCCAGACGCTGGCCGGGCTTTTTTACGGCCTCGAACAGATCGGCCAGGGCGTAGCCCGTGACATTGTAGTGCCACAGCGGGTTGCCCATTTCGGCAAACTGGTTGAAGATCATCATGGACGGATCCTTCTTCAGCTCCCACGTCTTGTCGAAGATCTCCTTGACGTTGGACTCACAGCCCGGCGTGGCGATGATCTGACCGGCGATGGACTTCAGCCAGTCAAAGCGCTCCTTGGACATATCCTGCGGCAGGATGGCGACGGAGTCGCAGGCCAGCAGCTTGGAGTTGAAGGCGCCGCCGCGGCAGTAGTTGCCGGTGGACGGCCACACGGCGTGATGATAGGTGGCGTCGAACTGACCGGTCACAAGGCGCGGAGCCAGGCAGCCGAACGAAGCGCCGACCTTATGGCAGCCCGTGGGGAACCACTTGCCGGACATGGCAAGGATGCGGCACGGCACGCCGGACAGGCTGGAGGGGATCTCCACATAATTCGGGGTGTGCTGATACAGACCGCCGAACTCCTTGGCCTCGTTGTGCCAGGAAATGCGGAACAGGTTGACGGGGTCGACGTCCCACAGGCCGGTATGGGTCAGCTTTTCCTTGATTTTCTCCGGGATGAGATCCGGATTCTGCATCTGCGCGATGGTCGGGATGATGATGTGGTTTTCCTTGGCCTTCTCGATGTTGTGCTTCAGGCCTTCCTTGTTGATGCGAAGATCAATCATTGCTCTTTCCTCCAGTTTTTACGTCAAGATAAGAATATAGCGTGTATTTGGAAATGCCAAAATGTTTCGCGATCTTGTCGCCGGATTTTGTGACGAGCAGCGCGCCGTGCTCATTGAGGAAATGGATGGCGCGCACCTTGTCCTCCTTGCTCATCAGGGCGACCGGCTTGCCGATGAGGCGGTCGGACTGCTCGATGAGATCGTCGAGCAGGTCGTTGACATTATGCGTGATGCGGGGCGTCTCCTCCCCGGCGGGGTGGGCGGACGTCAGCCCGGCGAGCGCCTGCTCGGCCATGGCCAGCGCGGAAATATCGAAGTTGATGCAGAAAATGGCGCACACGCGCCCGGATTCGTCGCGGATGTAGATGGACGACGATTTCAGCAGCTTGCCGTCCGGCGTGCGGGTGAGATAGCACAGCTGGTCCTCCGGCGCGCGGCCGTCCTTGCCGAGCTGCTCGAGCACGACCTGTGAGGGACCGTCGCCGAGCTTGCGGCCGGAGACATGGCCGTTTTCAATGGCCACGACGGAGTGTGATGTGCTGCGCTCCGAGATCTCGTGCACAACGACCTCGCAGTTGCTTCCAAACTGCGCCGCGAGGCCTCTCGCCATCTGGCGGAGCGTTTCCAGTTCATTCGGTTTCAGCAATCGCAGCGCCCCTTTCTTTTTTGGGGGGAAACTCTGAAGAAATCCTCTGCGGCGGATGCCGGAGCTTTTCCGCCGTCCGCCCGTGCCGCCGCCGGGCCTGTCATGATCCGGGATGATAAGCCTTCGGTTTTTGCCGATCAGAGCGTCCCTGTTTGGATTTTCCTGACCCTATGATACCATTATAGCCGGGAGAAATCAATTGTTTTTTCCAAAATTTTTTTGTTTTGAAAAAAATTTGTTTGACTTCTGTGCAGGATATGGTAAGATAGGAGCAGAGAACCGCAGACTGCCTGCATATCCGCACTGCGGTACGGAATGAATAGATAATGGAGGGTACCACGATGGATTTTGAAGCAATCAAACGTGCGGCCGAGGGCTATCGTGCCGACATGAGTCGTTTCCTGCGGGACATGATCGCCATCCCCAGTGAAAGCTGCGAAGAAAAGGGCGTCGTCATGCGCATCAAGCAGGAGCTGGAGAAGCTCGGCTATGACAGGGTCGAGATCGATCAGCTTGGCAACGTCATCGGCTGGATGGGCACGGGCGAGAAGATCATCGCCATCGATTCCCACATCGATACCGTCGGCATCGGCAACCGCGCCAACTGGACGAACGACCCCTATGAGGGCTATGAGACGGACGACATCATCTACGGCCGCGGCGGCTCCGATCAGGAGGGCGGCATGGCCTCCGCTGCCTACGGCGCGAAGATCATGAAGGACCTTGGTCTCATCCCCGAGGGCTATAAGATCATGGTCGTCGGCTCCGTGCAGGAGGAGGACTGCGACGGCATGTGCTGGCAGTCCATCGTCAATGAATATTTCAACGGACCGGAGGATGCCCGCAGCAAGATCGAGTTCGTCATCTCCACCGAGCCGACGGACGGCGGCATCTATCGCGGCCACCGCGGCCGTATGGAGATCCGCGTCGACATGCACGGTGTCTCCTGCCACGGCTCCGCTCCGGAGCGCGGTGACAACGCCATCCACAAGATGGCCGAAGTCCTGCTGAACGTCCGCGACCTCAACGAGAACGACGCCGCCGATGACAAGGAGATCAAGGGCCTTGTCAAGATGCTCGACCCGAAGTACAACCCCGAGCATTGGGAAGACGCGCGCTTCCTCGGCCGCGGCACCTGCACGACGTCGCAGATCTTCTACACGTCCCCGTCCCGCTGCGCCGTTGCGGACTCCTGCTCCATCTCCATCGACCGCCGTATGACGGCAGGCGAGACCTACAAGTCCTGCCTGAAGGAGATCGAGGACCTGCCTGCCTGCAGGAAGTACGCCAAGGACGTCAAGGTTTCGATGTATATGTATGACCGTCCCGCATGGACCGGCCACGTCTATGAGACGGAGTGCTTCTTCCCAACGTGGATCAACAAGGAATCCGCCGCCCATGTGCAGGCCCTTGTCGACGCGCACCACGCTCTGTGGGGCGACAAGCGCCTCTGGGCCGACGAGACCGCGCGCTCCAAGCGCGAAGGCCGCCCGCTGACCGATAAGTGGACGTTCTCCACGAACGGCGTTTCCATCCAGGGCCGCTACGGCATCCCGTGCGTCGGCTTTGGCCCCGGCGCCGAGTCGCAGGCCCATGCGCCGAACGAGATCACCTGGAAGCAGGACCTCGTCGTCTGCGCCGCGCTCTACGCTGCCGTTCCCGGCCTGTACAAGCCCGAAAACAAGATCACCGAGGCCGAGTTCCGTCAGGAGCTGACCGGCAACGACATCAAGTAATTTTTCTGCTGAATAAAGCCCGGCATTCTGCCGGGCTTCCCCAAATATAATAAAAAATAGGAGAACGATCATGAGCAAGACTGTTGAACTGGCAAGACACCTCGAAAAGCTCCATATCAATAACATGTATAAGACCGACTTCTACTGGACGTGGGACAAGACGGACGACGAGATCGACGCCGTCTTCACCGTGGCCGACGCCCTGCGCGACCTGCGCGAGCGCAACAAGTCCACGAAGGTCTTCAATTCCGGCCTCGGCATCTCCCTGTTCCGCGACAACTCCACCCGTACCCGCTTCTCGTTCGCCTCTGCGTGCAACCTGCTGGGTCTGGAGGAGCAGGTCCTCGATGAGAAGAAGTCTCAGATCGCCCACGGCGAGACCGTCCGCGAGACTGCGAACATGGTCTCCTTCATGGCCGACGTCATCGGCATCCGCGACGATATGTACATCCATCAGGGCCACGAGTACCAGAAGACGTTCATGGACGCTCTGGAAGAAGGCTATCGCGACGGCATTCTCGAGCAGCGTCCGACGCTCGTGAACCTGCAGTGCGACGTCGACCATCCGACGCAGTGCATGGCCGATATGCTGCACGTCATCCACTACTTCGGCGGCGTCGAGAACCTGAAGGGCAAGAAGGTCGCCATGACGTGGGCCTATTCCCCGTCCTACGGCAAGCCGCTGTCTGTTCCGCAGGGCGTCATCGGCCTGTTCACCCGCTTCGGCATGGATGTCACGCTGGCCCATCCGGAGGGCTACGACGTCTTCCCCGAGGTCGAGGAGATTGCCCGTAAGAACTGCGAGAAGTACGGCTCCAAGTTCCACAAGACGAACGACATGAAGGAAGCCTTCCGGGACGCCGACATCGTCTATCCGAAGTCCTGGGCTCCGTTCCAGGCTATGGAAAGACGCTCCGAGCTCTATGTCAAGGGCGACCAGAAGGGCATCGACGAGCTGGAGAAGGAGCTGCTGGCGCAGAACGCCGAGCACAAGGACTGGACCTGCAGCGAGGAGATGATGAAGCTCACGAAGGACGGCAAGGCGCTGTATCTGCACTGCCTGCCCGCCGACATCTCCGGCCTGAGCTGCCCGGAGGGCGAGGTCGACAACTCCGTGTTTGACCGCTATCTTGTGCCGCTGTACAAGCAGGCCTCCTTCAAGCCGTATATCATCGCCGCCATGATCTTCCTGGCGCAGGTCAAGGACCCCGTCAAGGCTCTCATGGAGCTCGACGCTGCCGACAACAAGCGCAAGATGTTCTGAGCCGCACGGCAGGAGGATAATTACCATGGGAAAACGCATCGTCATCGCGCTGGGCGGCAATGCGCTGGGCAGCACGCCCTATGAGCAGCTCGCCCTCGTCACGGAAACGGCAAAGCCGATCGTGGATCTCATCGAGCAGGGCAACGAGGTCGTCATTGCACACGGCAACGGCCCGCAGGTCGGCATGATCAATCTGGGCATGGCCACGGCTGCCGAGGCCGGCGCCATCAAGTCCGATATGCCCTTCCCCGAGTGCGGCGCCATGAGCCAGGGCTACATCGGCTATCACCTGCAGAACGCCATCGGCAACGAGCTTGCCGCGCGCGGCCTGCAGAAGGACGTCGCCACCGTCGTCACGCAGGTGCTGGTGGACGAGAACGATCCCGCCTTCCAGAAGCCCACGAAGCCCGTCGGCGCGTTCTATGACAAGGCCACGGCCGAGCGCATCGCCGCCGAAAAGGGCTACACCATGGTCGAGGACGCGGGCCGCGGCTACCGCCAGGTCGTTCCCTCACCGAAGCCCGTGGACGTCATCGAAAAGAACACCGTCCGCGCCCTGATCAACGGCGGCTGCGTCGTGATCACGGTCGGCGGCGGCGGCATCCCCGTTGTGCGCCGGGACGGCAAGCTCTACGGCACGCCCGCCGTCATCGATAAGGACTTTGCCTCTGCCAAGCTCGCAGAGCTCGTGCAGGCCGACGCCCTCGTCATCCTGACGGCGGTGGACCGCGTCTGCATCAACTGGGGCAAGCCGGACCAGAAGAGCCTTGCGGAAATGACCGTTGCGGAAGCGGAGCGCTACTGCGAGGAGGGCCATTTTGCCCCCGGCTCCATGCTGCCGAAGGTCAGGGCTGCCGTTTCGTTCGCCAAGACCGGCGGGCAGGCCATCATCGCCTCGCTCGCACAGGCCGGAGCCGCCGTCCGTGGCGAGGCCGGTACGGTCGTCCATCTCTGATATCGTCTGTTCCCTTCCCGGGGAGCAAAGGGCCTGCTGCATGAACCCCGCAGCAGGCCCTTCTGCAATATGGGATAACACATATGCAGGGGAGCGGCACGCGGGAAATGAAACTGGAAAGTGGAAAATTTCACAGGACCGCCGGTCATGCGCTGTAGGGGAGCGGCATGCCGCTCCCCTACAAGGCGGGTGCGGTCGACGATAGTGCCACCAAACCTGCAGCGGCGCTCCCTGAGCGCCGCTGCAGACGTAATCGGTTTGTACGTTTTTTTCGGCAGCCTGTGCGTATCGCCGGTGCAGCACCAGGCCCTGCGGCGAACCGGTTTTTCTTTCTTGCCTTTTTCGGCAAAATACGATATCATTAACTTAGTAAACATTGCACAGGCGTTTCCAAAATACCGAAACAAGGAGCTGGCAACATGCTGGAACAGTCGATCCTGCAGAATTATCTTGATATCCTGCGCGAGGAGCTCGTCCCGGCGACCGGCTGCACGGAGCCGATCGCCATTGCCTACTGCGCCGCGACCCTTCGGGAGCTGCTGGGCGCACTGCCCGAGCGGGTGGACGCCGCCGTCAGCGGCAACATTCTGAAAAACGTCAAAAGCGTCGTCGTCCCAAACACCGGCGGGCGCAAGGGCATCAGCCCCGCCATTGCCGTCGGCCTCGTTGCGGGCGACGCGGCGCGTGACCTGCAGGTCATCTCCGCCGTGACGGAGAAGCAGCTTGCGGAGCTGGACGCTTACCTGCAGCGGGTGGAGATCGCCGTCTCCTGCAGCCATTCCCCCTGCCAGCTCGACATCGACCTGCGCGGCAGCTGCGGCAGTCACACGGCCCGCGTGCGCATCACGAACCATCACACGAACATCGTCTGCCTCGAGCGCGACGGCGAGGTGCTGCGCGAGCTGCCCGTTGTGGACTCCGCCGAGGAGCACCGCGCGGACAAGAGCCTGCTGAACGTGGCGGACATCCTGCGCTTTGCGGCCGAGGTGCCGCTCGAGGACCTGCTGCCCCTGCTGGAGCCGCAGGTCAGCTGCAACTCCGCCATTGCCGAGGAGGGCCTCCGCGGCGCATGGGGCGCGCAGATCGGGCGCATTTTACTGGAGGATTACGGGGATGATATCAAGCAGCGGGCCAAGGCCTATGCGGCCGCGGGCTCGGACGCCCGCATGAGCGGCTGCGAAATGCCCGTCGTCATCCTCTCCGGCTCAGGAAATCAGGGCATCACGGCCTGCATGCCCGTCGTGGCCTATGCCCGCCACATCGGCGCGACCCGCGAGCAGCTCTACCGCGCGCTGGCTGTTTCCGACCTTGTCACCGTCCACCAGAAGACCGGCATCGGCCGCCTCTCCGCCTACTGCGGGGCCATCTCCGCCGGAGTCGGTGCAGGCGCGGGGATCTGCTACCTGCTCGGCGGCGACTATGACGCCGTGGCGCACACGGTCGTCAACGCCGTGGCCATCCTCTCCGGCACCATCTGCGACGGCGCGAAGCCGTCCTGCGCGGCCAAGATCGCCGCTGCCGTGGATGCGGGCATCATGGGCTACCGCATGTATCTGCACCACCGCGAATTCCGCCACGGCGAGGGCATCGTCGGCAGCAATGTTGACGATACGATCGCCAAGGTCGGCGTGCTGGCGCAGCAGGGCATGCGGCAGACGGACCGCACGATCCTCGATATCATGCAGGATCGCTGCAGCTGAGCGCCCGCGTTCCTTCAAAAATCGTTTTCCGGTCCGTCATAATTTGGACATATCAGGCGGGTATACTACGAGCACAGCAAGGAGCTGAACACCATGGAGCATAACGAGCGCATCGACTCCGGTGCAGGCGAGCCGGTATTGGCCTGCAAACGAAGAAAGCACCTGCGGCTGGCGGCTCTCGCTGTAAGCTGTGCCCTGCTCGGCGGCATCGCCGGAGGCGCGGCGACGGGATTGCTTCTGCAGGGCCGCGAGCGAGCGGCCATGCGGCCGGCCGGTCAGCAGACGGCCGTATCCGGGGGAGAAAGCACGGGCGCGGAGCCTTCCGCGGCGCGTGTGGCCTCGACTGCGGGAGAATTGACCCCGACGCAGCTCTATGAGCGCTATGCGCCCTGCGTCGTCGGTGTGCTGAACCTCAGCGCGGTCACGGACCTCTATGGAAAGGACACCATGCAGGCCAGCACCGGCTCGGGCGTTCTCCTCACGGGAGACGGCGAGATCCTGACGAATTACCACGTCGTCAAGGACTGCACGCAGCTCACCGTCACGTTGTATGACGGCACGGAGCACACGGCAAAGCTCCTCGGCTATGAGGAGGACAGCGACATCGCCCTGCTGAAGATCGACGGCAGCGGCTACCGCCACGCGCGCCTCGGAGATTCCGACCGGCTGCGCATCGGCACGGAGGTTGCTGCCATCGGCAACCCGCTCGGCGACCTGGACTACAGCCTGAACGTCGGCTATATCAGCGCGAAGGACCGCGACGTCGATCTGGACGGCCCATCCATCCGCATGATGCAGCTCGACGCCGCCATCAACCCCGGCAACTCCGGCGGCCCGCTGTTCGACCTGCGCGGCAATGTCGTCGGCGTGACGACGGCGAAATATTCCGGCGAGACCGTCACCGGCGCGACGATCGAGGGCATCGGCTTTGCCATCCCCATCAACGACGTCCGCGAAATCCTCTCGGAGCTGCGGGAATACGGCCGCGTGCCGAACCGCGCCCAGCTCGGCGTGATGGTCGGCACGGTCTATTCGACGAACACGGCCCGCAACGGCCGGGTGCAGGTGCGGGATGTCACAGAGGATTCCGCCGGCGCCCATGCGGGCCTGCGCGACGGCGACTTTATCCTTGCGCTTGATGACTACACCGTGTGCACGCTTTCCGACCTCAGCGCGGCGCTGCGGCACTACCGCGGCGGCCAGCACGCGACGCTCACCATCGAGCGCTACGGCAAGACGTTCCGCCTGCCCATCGTGTTTGACAGCAAGGACGATGCGGTGCAGAACGAAGAGCCAACAACATCGGCCAATGCGCTGGAGCCGTCCGAGCAGGACAGCACCCAGCCCTGATCCGATGTCTTCCATAGATCGCACCCCCTCTCTTTTTCATGCTTTTTCTCTTTTTTCTCTCTCTTTCTTTCTTTTCTACGAAATGTACCGTCCGGCTTGCCGGACGGTACATTTCGTTTTTGCGTCTGGGTGTCGAAAAACCAGTCCAGCCGAAGGTTTCGGAGGGAAGAAAAGAGGGAAAGGAAACCGTCAGGGTGTCCTTTCGCGTTTGATCACCCGCCGCAGCGGCAAAATTGCAAAACAGAACTACAAAATACGTTTTGCAATTTTGAAGGCAGCTTGGCAAAAGACCCGAAGGGACTTTTTGACAAGCTGACCGTCCGGCTTGCCGGGCGGTACATTTCGTTTTTGCGCTTAGATGTCGAAAAGGTTGCGCTTGTCATTGCGAGGCCCTGCAGGGGCCGTGGCAATCTCGCGGGATCACTGCGGATTTTCGGTAAACTTCGGCGAATTCGAAACATTTTATGTGAGATTTCCACGTCGCTTCGCCCCCCTGCAATGACAAGACTGGGACATTTGACAAGCCGGGAACCGTCTGAGAGTCTCAGACTGTCAAAAAGCCTTCGCTTTGCAGAATAATGCCGACGTCATATCGAAACAACCTGTTGCAAGGCAAGCGCGTGTATGCTATAATGCAGAAAAACGTTGGAACAATTTCGGCTTCCTGCCGTCTAATCTTGCAAAGAGAGAAGGAACGACCGGCGCGGCCGGCGCCGGTCCGCAAACACAGGAGGAGAGAGCATGAGACAGGGTGTCATCTGTATGCTGATCGCGGCGCTGGTGCTGCAGCTTGCGGGCGGCGTGGTCGCAGGCGATGCAGAGCCGCTGGCCATGACAACACAGGAGACCATCCGAACGGTCGCCGTCTCCGGCGTGCCGACCGCGCTGATGCGCGGGGCCAGACTCCCGGAGCGTATGCCGTCGTTCCATACGGACGCGGCCTGCCATCTGGCGGACAGCTGGCAGAGCTGGTCCGGCATGGTGTGGTTCTCGTCTCCGGACGGTGAGCATATCAGTAAGCCGCTCCCGGCGGGCACCGTCACGGAGCCGGGTGTGTATTATTATCTCGGCCTTGTGCTCGAGCCGGATGGCCTTGCGTCCTTTTCCGACGCGCCGTCCGTAACGGTCTGCGGGACGACGGCCGCCGTGCAGCGGCTCGAGGACGGCAGGCTGTTCGTCTGCGTGCGCTACGGCAGCGACGACGGCCGCCTGGAGGGCCTCCTGCCCGAAACGCTGCCGTTCCGCGATGTCTCGCGCCGCGCGTGGTATTTTGAGAGCGTCGCCTATGCCTACCGGCAGGGGCTGATGAGCGGAACGGGCACGACGGAATTCGAGCCGGATACGGCCACGTCCCGCGCCATGCTCGTGCAGGTGCTTTACCGTCTGGCAGGCCAGCCCGCCGCGGCCGGAGGCGAATTTTCCGATGTCGTCGACGGCGTGTGGTACGCCGATGCCGTCTCGTGGGCCGCCGGGGCGCAGATCGTCAACGGCTACGGCAACGGGCGCTTCGGCCCGGACGACCCCGTCACACGCGAACAGATGGCGGCCATCCTCTATCGCTATGCCGCGTGGTATGACCTTGCCGGGGACGGCGAGGCGCCCCTCTCCGGCTATCCGGACGCCGGGACGGTCAGCAGCTGGGCGCGCAGCGCCATGGGCTGGGCCGTCGGCGCGGGCTATCTGACCGGCTCTGCCGAGGGCGGCGCCGTTCTGCTCCGCCCGCAGGCGCTGGCCGTCCGCGCGCAGACCGCCGCGATCCTGGCCCGCTTCTGCCGCAGCCTGCAGAAGCAGGAGCACATCATGCCGCGCGCGGACTATTTCACGGCCCGCGGCACGACGGTACTCTACCTGCCACTCGACAACCGCCCCGTCAACGACCTGCGCGTCGAGGCGCTGGCGGACAGCACCGGTATGAATGTGCTGCTGCCGCCGGAGGACCTCTATGCCACGCGGCTCGACGGGCAGACGACGAATGCCAACGGCACGCAGTACGGCGACACGCACGCCCTGCTGCAGTGGGTGCTGGACAATGAGGACACCTGCGACATGCTGATCGTCAGCATGGACCAGCTGCTCTCCGGCGGCCTTGTGAACAGCCGCTGGGAGGACGGGACGGACCTGACGTGGGAGCAGGATGCCATCGACACGCTTTCACAGATCGCTGCACGCAAGCCGGTCTATGTGTTCGACACGGTGATGCGCCTTGCCACGACCGCCGGCTATCAGGGACTCGACAGCGAGGCCTACCGCCTGTTCCGCAGCTACGGCATGGCCGAGCGCGGCGAGCTGACCGGTCACAACCTGACGGTCGATAACATCATTGCAGGCTACCCCTACGGTGCGGACGGCGAACGGATCGAAACGACGTTGGACGACGAGCTGGTGGAGCATTATCTGGCTGCCCGCGCGCGCAAGCTGCGGCTGACGGACTATCTGCTGCGCCATGCCGAGAGCTTTGCGGCCTGCGTCGTCGGTGTCGATGACTCTGCTGCGCGCATCTCCGTGCAGACAAATGAGATCCGCTATCTGCAGCAGCTGCTCGGCAAAAACTGCGCTCTGTTCTGCGGAACGGACGAGCTTGGCATGATGGCCTTTACGCGTGCCTATGCCGACTGCGCCGGATGGAACAGCCGCCTGTCCGTGCACTATTTCGGCGGCTATGAGGACAGCGTGGCCGATGCCTACGATACCTCGACGCTCCGCGAGTCCGTGGAGCAGCATATCACGGCGCTCGGCGCGGAGCTTGTGGACTGGAACGAACAGTCAGATGCTGTCGTGCTGGTGCTCACGCGCGGCGCTTCCTCCACGGAGTGCAGCCGGTATCTGGCAGCTTGGGAGGAGAACTGCCGGAATGGTGTCCCGACGATCGTCATCGATGCCTCGTCTGCCACGCAGCATCTGCCGCAGCAGCTGGAGGATACCTCACTGCAGTGGCTCATGGGCTACAGCGCGTGGGGCACGGCGGCAAATTCCGTCGGCATCGCGCTCTCCATGGGTCTGACGCGCCTGCAGTGGCTGCAGGGCGAGCAGGACCCGCAGCCGGAGGACAGCGAGGCCTTTGCGCGCGAGCTGATCTTTGCCTATATGAAGGACATCGCCTACTGCCGCTATTGCCGCCCGACGATCAAGGACCTGACGCCGGAGGGCATCGAGCAGGCCCTGCTCAGGCAGAATATGACGACCCGCGTCGAGACGGCCCTGAAGGACACGGCGCTTGTGACCGGGCCGGACGGCGTGACGGACTATGTGATCCCGGAATTCCGTCTGACGGACTTCTCCGCACCGCTTGGACGAAGCTATGAGATCCGCTTCCGCATCCTGTTCCCGAATGCGGATCCGTGGTTCACGGAGCAGTAAAAAATGGGAGCTGCGGTTCATTGCCGCAGCTCCCTGATTTGTTTGATCACGTCAATCCCTCCGGCTCAGCCGGAGGAATTGACGTTTTCATTCTGCTTTACATGCGGTCCGGGGCGGAGAAGCCCAGCAGATCGATGCATTCCTCCAGCGCGCGTCTGGCAAGACGGATGAGGGCGAGGTAGCCCGCCTGCTTCTGCTTGTCCGGCTCGGCCAGAATGCGCGTCTCGTGGTAGAAGCGGTTCACCGCGCCCGCAAGCTCATAGGCATAGGCGCAGATCACGTTCGGTGCGGAGTCACGGTAGGCCATCTGCAGGGCGTCCGGCATCTGCGCCAGCTCCAGCTGCAGCGCCTTGGCGCTCTCGCTGTCGGCCGGGGCCATGGCCCAGTCGCCCTCGCCGCCGCAGCGGTTCAGGATGGACTTGATGCGGACGATGGTGTAGAGCAGGTAGGGACCGGTGTTGCCCTCGAACGCGGCAAAGCGCTCGAGATCGAAAATATAGTCCTTCGTGGCGAGGTTCGACAGGTCGCCGTATTTCAGCGCCGCGATGGCGATGCAGCGGGCTGTGGCGTCCAGCTCGTCCTCGGGGACGGTCTGGTTCTCGCGGATTTTGTCCGTGACATAGGTCACGATGTCGGAAATGAGCGTTTCCAGACGCATGACGCCGCCTGCGCGGGTCTTGAAGGGCTTGCCGTCCTTGCCGTTCATCGTGCCGAAGCCGATGTGCTGCAGCTCCGTCTCCGGCGGGACGAGATGGCCCTTGCGCGCCGTGCGGAACACCTGCTCGAAGTGCAGGCTCTGGCGCTTGTCCGTCAGGTACAGCAGCTTGTCCGGCTGGTAATCCTCCATGCGCTGCACGATGGTGGCCAGGTCCGTCGTGGCGTATAGCGTCGCGCCGTCGCTCTTGACGAGGATGCACGGCGGCAGCTCCTTGCGGTCGCCCTCCTCGGCCACGGGCACGACGAGCGCGCCCTCGCTCTCGACGAGCACGCCCTCGGCCTTCAGCTTCTCGAGCATCGGGGGGATGTAGGGCTGCGCGTCGCTTTCGCCCTTCCAGACGTCGAAGCTGACGTTCAGATTGTCATAGTTCTTACGCAGATCGGCCACGGAGACCTGCATGATGTGGCGCCACAGGGCATAGTAGCCGGGACGGCGCTGCTGCACGGCAAACGTGATCTCGTGGGCGCGGGCGGCGAAGGCCTCGTCCTCCTTCGAGCGGGCACTGGCCGTGGGGTAGATCTCCTCCAGCTCGGAGATCGTGAACGGCGCTTCCTCGGGATACGGGCCGGTGAAGCTCTCGTCAAAATAGGGCAGGTCCGGCTTGCGGCGCTCCAGCTCGGCGATGATCAGGCCGATCTGCAGGCCCCAGTCGCCCAGGTGGATGTCGCCGACGACGTTGTCGCCGAAGTAGCGGTAGATGCGCTTGATGCTCTCGCCGATGATGGCGGAGCGCAGATGGCCGATGTGCAGGGGCTTGGCCACGTTCGGCCCGCCGTAGTCGAGCACGACGCCGCGGGGCTTGCGCTCGCCGGTCACGCCGAGGCGCTCGCTCTGGCGCATCTGCTCCAAATGGGCGGCCAGATATGCAGGCTGCACACGCAGGTTGATAAAGCCGGGCTTTACGGCCTCGGCCGAGGCAAAGACGCTGCCGTCCTGCAGGCGGTCCACAACGTCCTGCGCAATGACGAGCGGGGCTTTGTGGTGCTGCTTTGCGGCGGGCATGGCGCCGTTGCACTGAAATTCGCACAGATCGGGGCGGTTCGAGACCGTCACGCGGCCGCAGGCCGGGTCATATCCGGCGGCGGAAAACGCCTCCGCCACAACGGCGGACAGCCGGTCGATCAGCTTTTCCATGGGCGATCAGACTCCTTATCGTTCGATAAACGAAATAATATACAATGATAGCAGAAATTCTGCCGCTTGTCCAGTGCGGGCAGAATTATTCCGGCAGCTCGCGGTACATGGCGGCCGCGTCGTCCTTGCGCACGGCGTCGGCCACGGCCAGCACCTCCACGGCAAGCGTCCGCTGGCCGAAGGCGATGCGCAGCACGTCGCCGGGCTTTACGTCGCAGGACGCCTTGGCCGGGCGGCCGTTCACGGTCACGCGCGCGTTGTCGCACGCTTCATTTGCCACGGTGCGGCGCTTGATGAGGCGCGACACCTTGAGAAATTTATCCAGTCTCATAGTTCCTCCTGGTTGGTTCCGGTTTCGGGAAGCTCTGATTCAATCGGCAAGAGTGGATGGCGAGAGATTTTTTGGCAAGTCGAGGTATGGAAAACGCAGGAATACTTTGTGTACCCGCAAGGGGCATGCCGCATCCGTAAGGCGGCAAAGCCGCCAACGGCTGCGCAATATTTCAAGTTTTTCATACCGATGGATTGACGAAAAATATCCGCCATCCGCCGCAGATGATTGATTCGGAGTATCCCTAGTTTATTCCGCGCAGCTCGATGATGCGGTCGCGGAGCACGGCGGCGTATTCGTATTCCATCTGCTTTGCGGCGGCGCGCATCTCCTTTTCGAGCTTTGCGATCTCGCGCTCGCGCTCGGCGGCCGTCATCTTCACGCCGTCGCGCCGCTGGGCCTCGCCCTCGGCCTGCGTGATCTCGATGAGCTCGCGCACGTCCTTCACGATGGTCTTCGGCACGATGCCGTGGGCCTTGTTATAGGCGTCCTGAATGCCGCGGCGGCGCTCCGTTTCGTCGATGGCGGCGCGCATGGCGGGCGTGATCTTGTCGGCGTACATGATGACGCGGCCCCCGGCGTTGCGAGCGGCGCGGCCGATGGTCTGGATGAGGCTCGTCTCGCTGCGGAGGAAGCCCTCCTTGTCTGCGTCCAGAATGGCGACGAGCGAGACCTCCGGCAGGTCGAGTCCCTCGCGCAGCAGGTTGATGCCGACGAGCACGTCAAATTTTGCCATGCGCAGGTCACGCAGGATCTCCATGCGCTCAAGCGCTGCAACGTCGGAGTGCATATAGCGCACGCGGATGCCGGCATTCTGCAGATACGTCGTCAGGTCCTCGGCCATTTTCTTTGTCAGCGTCGTGACGAGCACGCGCTCCTTGCGCTCGATGATGCGGTTGCATTCGCCGATGAGGTCGTCGACCTGCCCGTCGATGGGCCGGACCTCGACCTTCGGGTCCAGCAGGCCCGTCGGGCGGATGACCTGCTCGGCGATCTGCCCGGCGCGGCTGCGCTCGTACTCGCCCGGCGTGGCGGAGACGTAGATGGCCTGATGGACCTTTTCCTCGAACTCCGGGAACGTCAGCGGGCGGTTGTCGAACGCGCTTGGCAGGCGGAAGCCGTATTCCACCAGACTCTCCTTGCGCGAGCGGTCGCCCGCGTACATCGCGCGCACCTGCGGCAGCGTGACGTGGCTCTCATCCACGAACAGCAGAAAGTCCTTCGGGAAGTAATCCAGCAGCGTCATGGGCGGCGTGCCGGGCGCACGGCCGGAAATGACGCGGGAGTAGTTTTCGATGCCGCTGCAGAAGCCGATCTCCTGCAGCATCTCGATGTCATACATCGTGCGCTGGCGGATGCGCTGGGCCTCAAGCAGCTTGTCGTGCTCCTTGAACCAGCGCTCACGCTCCTCCATCTCCCGTTCGATCTCGAGGATGGCGCGGTTGAGCTTGTCCCGCGAGGCGACGTAGTGCGAGGCGGGGTAGATGGCCACATGGCTGATAACGCGCTCCGGCATACCGCTGACGGCGTTGATTTCGGAGATGCGGTCGATCTCGTCGCCGAAGAACTCCACGCGGATGGCCCGGCCGGACCAGTAAACGGGGTAAATTTCCACGGTGTCGCCGCGCACGCGGAACGTGTTTCGGGTGAAATTCAGGTCGTTTCGCTCATAGCGGATCTCCACGAGCTTCTGCATCAGCTCCTCGCGGGACTTTTCCATGCCCGTGCGAAGTGAGATGACCATGTTCTTATAGTCGATGGGGTCGCCCAGACCGTAGATGCACGAAACGGACGAGACGACGATGACGTCCCGCCGCTCGAACAGCGACGACGTCGCACTGTGGCGCAGGCGCTCAATCTCGTCGTTGATGGCGGAGTCCTTTTCAATATAGGTGTCCGTGTGGGCGATATAGGCCTCGGGCTGGTAGTAATCGTAGTAGGAAATGAAATATTCCACGGCGTTTTCCGGGAAAAACTCCCGGAATTCCGAGCACAGCTGAGCCGCAAGCGTCTTGTTGTGCGCCAGCACGAGCGTCGGGCGGTTCAGGTTCGCAATGACCGAGGCCATCGTGAACGTCTTGCCCGAGCCGGTCACGCCGAGCAGCACCTGCTCGTCCAGCCCGAGGCGGACGCCCTCCGTCAGCTTGCGGATGGCCTCCGGCTGGTCGCCGGTGGCGCTGTAGGGCGCGTGCAGCTTGAAATCCATGGCCTCTCCTTTCGCTCAGTCAAAAACGTACATGCCGAAAAAGGCCAGCAGGCCCGGCCCGCAGTCATATTCCATGCCGCATTGCTCCGCGAGCCTGCGCACGAAGATGCAGTAGGCCGACATGCACGAATAATACAGGTCCGGATAGCGGCAGGGCTCGTGTTCCACGATGGCGCACGTCTCACACAGGGCGCAGCCGCTGGCCCCGACGGGGAAGCCGGGCACGTCCGCGCGGCGCAGACGGCCGAGCAGGCGCAGCGTCGCGGCGTTGTGCTCCTTTTTCGCTGCCTTGATGGCCTTGCTGTCGCTGTAGTCTGCGATCTCCCAGATCGTCTGGAGCACGAGGGCATGGCGGTGCGCCTGAATGCGCGCGCGCATCTCGTCCGGCGTGCCGCAGTCGGGCGGACAGCTGTAATTTGCGCCGTATTTTCCGCAGAGATTCTCGGCGCACAGCGGCCGGAACGACGGATCGAAGGGAATGTCCTTCGTGTCGGTCACAACCGCAGCCGCGAAGCCCTCCTCGGCCGCTATGGATGTCATTTCTTCCCAGGTCATATCCTGCGCCTCCAATCATGGAATTATCATAATATTCTAGCATGTTCCGGAGAAAAATGCAACATTTCGGGCCGAATATTGTAGGGCCTGCGGCAAGCAGAAAGTTTCCGGTCGTGCGTTGTAGGAGAGCGGACAGCCGGGCCCGGCACAGCACAAACGATTTGTACCAGCTACCGTTAAAATGGAAAAAGCTATCGACTTGTCATTGCGAGGGCGCTTTGCGCCCGTGGCAATCTTGCAGTACCTGGCCGGATTGTGGGAAAGCTGTCGGCGAAATCGTAATTGCCTGCACGAGATTGCCACGTCGGCCTCCGGCCTCCTCGCAATGACAAACCTTTGGCCTTCCCTGTTTTATCGACAGCCTGTTCGGATCGGCAGCAATGCGCCGGGCCCGGCTGTCCGCTCCCCTACAAAGCGCAGCAAAAACCCGTAGCGGCTGGCTGCGGGTTTCGGGCTAGGTCTTACGGATGAATTTCTCGCCGCATTTCGGGCAGCGGATACACAGCTTGCCGCGGTGCTTCGGGACCCGGACGGTCTGCCCGCACGACGGGCAGCGAAAATAGCGGTTGTTGCGGTCGCGCAGCCGCATCCACAGCTGCAGGAACCGGCGGTTCTCCCGCTCGCGGCGGCTGAGATTCCGCGAAAACATGCGGACCATGGCGAGGATCAGCAGACCGTACATCAACAGCGACAGGATCGGCGCGATGATGCCGCGGTAGACCGTGCTGGTCCGCAGCGCGTAGGTCAGGATGGTGTTGGTGAGGCTCAGGATGACGGCCAGCACCAGCAGGAGCATATTCAGTTGATCAGAACCGTAGCGGCCGTACATCCATTTGCGGATGCTTGCGCCCAAACGTCGGAACATAGTTATCACCTGAGAACAATTATAATGCGGTGAGGCGGATTTACAACCCTTTCCCCGGAATATTTACGATTTGTTTACGAATTTATTGCAGGGCTGCCCCGGCGCAGAACGATCACCGCGACCTCCGGCCGGTTGAACAGGCGAAAGTGCACGTTTGTATAGCCAAGCCCGCGGCTGACATACAGGGCCGTTTCGCCCTGCCGGTAAAGCCCAGCATCCCATGCGGGGAACAGCCGCCGGTCCGTGCCGAACAGCCCGCCCACGAACGGCAGCCGCACGACGCCGCCGTGGCAGTGCCCGGCCAGTACGGCCTGCACGCCGAGGGCGCTCCATTGCGGCAATTGGTCGTTACGGTGCGCCAGCAGCAGGAGAAAGGCGGCCTCTCCGGCCTCCGCGCGGATATCCGCGATCAGCTCCGCAGGCGTTTTGCGCTCTGCCGGGCCGCACGGGTCGTCCGTTCCGGCGAGAACGAGCGCATCCTCCCCGCGCCGGAGCACGCGCCAGTCATCCTGCAGCACCGTCACGCCGCAGGCGCGCATCTGCGCCAGAATACCGCGCAAACCGGGCACGCGCCATTCGTGATTGCCCGTCACATAATACACGGGGGCAATGGCACACAGGCCGCGCAGCAGCGGCGGCAGCATGGCAAGGTCCGTGTGCTCGTCGAACAGATCGCCGTCGATGCAGATGAGGTCCGGCTCCGCCCGGCGCACGGCCGCAAGCAGGCGGCGGCTGCCCCGGCCGAACACGCGGCCGTGCAGGTCAGCCAGCTCCACGATGCGAAGCCCGTCGAACGCGGGCGGCAGGGCAGGGGAGACGAGTGCGGTCTCGGTCGTCTGCAGACTGCAGTTTCCCCACAGCAGGAACCCGGCGGCAAGCAGGGCCGTCAGCACGAGCAGGACGGCGGTTTTCCGGCGGCGCATAGGACAGTCCCCCTTTTTTGCTCCGGAAACAGATGGCAGCACCGCATAATTCCCCTTTGGCCTTCGCCGGACATTTTCCGCCGAATGCTCTCGCTGAATTGTGCGGTGTTGCCGGAGCTTTTTTGCACAGTTGTATTGTATGCCGAAGGAAAGTTTGCTATAATGAGAAAATGAAAAAGAATTTAAGGAAGCACCGCACAATTTGGCGAGAGCATCCGGCGAAGGCCGAAGATGCCGGGATGCGGTGTGGCCCTGATCAGGATGTGTATCTGGTGTGAAGTACGGAATCTGGAACACCGCCCTGCCGGACAGCGCCGCGGTCGATGCGCTGCAGCAGGCGGGCTATTCGCCTTTGACGGCGCGCGTGCTGGCCGGGCGCGGCTGCGGGACTCCGCAGCAGGCGCAGGAGCTGCTGTGCGCGGACGCGCCGCTGTTTGACCCCTTTCTCCTGCGGGAGATGGACCGCGCCGTGCAGACGGTGCGGCAGGCGCTGCAGCTCGGGCAGCGCATCGCCGTGTTCGGCGATTATGACGTGGACGGCATCACGGCCACCTGCCTGCTGACGGATTTTCTGCGCGGCATAGGTGCGGACTGCGTCGTCCACATCCCCGGGCGGCTCGAGGAGGGCTACGGCCTGAACGCCGGGGCCATCCGCCAGCTCCATGCGCAGGGCGTGCGGCTCATCATCACGGTGGACTGCGGCATCACGGCGCTGGAGGAGGCCGAGCTCTGCCGGGAGCTGGGCGTGACGGTCGTCGTCACGGACCATCATGAGTGCAAGGAGCAGCTGCCGCAGTGCGCGGCCGTTGTGGACCCGCACCGGCCGGACCGGACGTATCCGCACACGATGCTCTCCGGCGTCGGCATCGCCTTCAAGCTGGCCGCTGCGCTCAGCGGCGATCAGGACGGCGTCGCCCGGCGCTATTGCGATCTCATCTGCCTCGGCACGATTGCAGACGTTATGACGCTGCAGGGCGAGAACCGCCGCCTTGTCGTCATGGGCCTCGAGGCCCTGCGCCAGCCGCAGCGGCTGGGCCTGCGCGCCCTGATCCATGCCTGCGGCTGCGACGAGCAGGAGATCACTGCCGGGACCATCGGCTATATACTCGCGCCGCGTGTCAACGCCGCCGGGCGTATGGAGCAGGCTGAGCTGGCCGTGCGCCTGTTTCTGACGCAGGACCCGCAGGAGGCCGACCGGCTGGCCGAAACGCTCTGCCGCCTGAACCGCGAGCGGCAGACCATCGAATCCGAAATTTACAGTGAGGCCGTCAGCCGCCTGCACGGCGCACCGGACGGCGCGATTGTCCTGGCGGGTGAGCACTGGCATCAGGGCGTCGTCGGCATCGTGGCCTCGCGCCTTTCCGAGGAATTCTGCCGCCCGACGTTCCTCATCTGCCTGGACGGCGAACGCGGCAAGGCCTCGTCCCGCTCCTACGGCGGCTTTAACCTGTTTGCCTCACTGACGGAGCTCTCCGGCCTGCTTGAGGGCTACGGCGGCCATGAGCTTGCCGCCGGGTTCACGATCGCCCGGAAGAATATCGACGCCTTCCGCGCGGCCATGTGCCGCTGCGCCGCGGCCTATGCGGCGTCCGCTCCGGTGGAGGCCACGCTGCAGGTCGACTGTGAGATCGAGGCGTCCCTCCTGACGGAGGAGAACGTCCGCGGCCTTTCGCAGCTCGAGCCGTGCGGCGCGGGCTGCCCGAAGCCCGTGCTCAGCCTGAGCGGCCTGACCGTGGAGCATGCCATGGCCGTCGGCAGCGGCAAGCATCTGCGCCTGCGTCTGCAGGCTCCGGACGGCACGCCCGTGCAGGCCATTTTCTTCTCGGCCGGGCGTCTGTCGGCAAAGCTCCGCCCCGGCGACCGGGTCGACGCAGCCTTTACGCCGCAGATCAACGAATTCCGCGGCCGCCGCACGGTGCAGCTCAATCTGATCGACCTGCGCCGCGTCGAGCCGACGAGGCTCTATGACCGTTTCCGCGCGCACGAGGCGCTGCGCCCCGACGAGCTGCGGGCGCTGGCCCCGGACCGCGAGGACGTCATCGGCGTGTGGAACTTCCTCCGCCGTGCGGCCCCCGGCGGCGCGGAGCTGCGGGACAATACCGACCGCCTCTGCCTGCAGATCGCGGCGTCCTCTCCCCGGCCGCAGGCGGCGCGCCGCGCCATTGCCTGCCTGGAGATCCTGGCCGAGCTCGGCCTTGTGTCTCTGCGGCGCAGCGGCAGCGCCATTGCGGTGCGCATCGTGCCGCACCGGACGAACCCACTGGAAAACAGCGTGCTGTTCTGCACGCTCCGCAAGCTCAAAGCAGGTGATTGAATGGAAACCTTTCAGGAACACTATCTCAGCATGAAGCGCACCATCGCGGCGCGCAAGCTGAATGTTGATATGGCCCTCATCGACCGCGCCGTGGACTACGCGCGCGAAAAGCACAAGAACCAGAAGCGCAAGGACGGCTCGCCCTATATCATCCATCCGTTGGCTGTGGCGGAGATCGTCGCGGAGATCGGCCTCGATACGGACGCGATCCTCGGCGCGCTGCTGCACGACTGCATCGAGGATACGGACTCGACCTATGACGACATCGCCCGCAATTTCGGGCCGACGGTCGCCTCGCTCGTCGAGGGCGTCACAAAGCTGACGCGCGTGGAGTATTCCACGCTCGAGGAGCAGCAGATGGAGAACCTGCGCAAGATGTTCATGGCCATGAGCAAGGACATCCGCGTCATCCTCATCAAGATCGCCGACCGCCTGCACAATACCCGTACCATGCAGTACCAGAGCCCGGCCAAGCAGATCTCCAAGTCCCGTGAGACCATGGACATCTATGCGCCGCTGGCCCACCGGCTCGGCATGCAGAAGATCAAATGGGAGCTGGAGGATACCAGCCTCAAATACCTCGACCCCGAGGGCTATAACGAGATCATGCGCTATCTCAACGCCCATCAGGCCGAGGCGGACGCCTTTATGAAGGCCATCCAGAGCAAGATCACCACGCGCCTGTCCGCCGTGGGCATCCACGGCTCCATCTACGGCCGCATCAAGCACGTCTATTCCATCTACCGCAAGATGAAGGCCCAGAACAAGACGATCGACGAGCTCTACGATATGTATGCGTTCCGCGTCATCGTCGATTCCATCCCGGACTGCTATAACGTCCTCGGTCACATCCACGACCTGTTCAATCTGGTCCCCGGCCGCTTCAAGGACTATATCTCCACGCCGAAGCCCAACATGTACCAGAGCCTGCACACGACTGTCATCGGCCAGCAGGGCATCCCGTTCGAGGTGCAGATCCGCACCTGGGAGATGCACGAGACGGCGGAATACGGCATCGCGGCCCACTGGAAGTACAAGCAGGGCGTCGCGGGCGGCGACGAAAAGCAGTTCGAGTGGGTCCGCCGCCTGCTCGAAACGCAGCAGGACTCCGATGCGGAGGATTATATCCACTCCCTCAAGGTCGATATGTTTGACGACGAGGTCTTCGTCTTCACGCCGAAGGGCAAGGTCATGTCCCTGCCGTCCGGCTCCACGCCCATCGACTTTGCCTATGCCATCCATTCCGGCGTCGGCAACGCCATGGTCGGCGCCAAGGTCAACAACCGCATCGCGAGCTATGACCAGCAGCTGTGCAACGGCGACATCGTCGAGGTCCTGACATCGAAAACGGCCAAGGGCCCGAGCCGCGACTGGCTGAATATCTGCAAGAGCAACGGCGCGCGCACGAAGATCAAGCAGTGGTTCAAGAAGGAAAAGCGCGAGGAGAACATCGTGCACGGCAAGGCGAGCTTCGAGGGCGAGATGCGCCGCGCGAACGTCAATCCCGCCGTGCTGCAGGATGCCGAGCTGCTGCCGGGCCTTCTGAAAAAGCTGTCGTTCGACTGCCTTGACGATATGTATGCCGCCATCGGTTATGGCGGTCTGACGGCGGCCAAGGCCTTCGGCCGCATCCGCGACGACCTCATCCGCGCTACGCGCCAGACGCCCGCACCCCCCGTCCGCGAGGTGCAGAAGCAGCCCGAGCCGGGCAAGGGCGGCCGGCACAAGGATTCCGGCGTCATTGTCGAGGACATCGATTCCTGCATGATCAAGTTCTCGCGCTGCTGCACGCCGGTGCCGGGCGACGACATCGTCGGCTTTATCACTAAGGGCTACGGCGTGTCCATCCACCGCCGCGATTGCCGCAATGCGTCCGGCGCCTCCGACCCGAAGCAGGCAGGGCGCTGGGTCAAGGTCTCGTGGAGCACGGAGGACAAGCCGTTCTCCACCACATTTGAGATCGATTCCACGGACCGCAGCGGCATCTGGCTCGATATCGCCACGGCGCTGAGTGCGGCAAAGCTGAAGGTCACGGAGCTCTCCGGCCGTGATATGCCTGCCGGAAAGGCGCGCACCGTCGCCACGTTCGAGGTGCGCAACGTGCAGGAGCTGGAGACCATCCGGACGAAGATTCGCGCCATTGACGGCGTGATCGATGTGAGAAGAGGGCAGAACTGATGAGAGCTGTGATCACGCGCGTAAAAAGCGCCTCCGTTTCCATTGCGGGCAGCGTCGTGGGAGAGATCGGCCACGGCCTGCTCATCCTGCTCGGCGTCGGCCCGGACGATACGCCGGAGCTGTGCGAAAAGCTGGCCGACAAGGCGCTCGGCCTGCGCATTTTCTGCGACGAGGCGGGGAAAATGAACCGCTCTCTCGCCGATATCGGCGGGCAGGTGCTCGTCGTCAGCCAGTTCACGCTCTATGCCGACTGCCGCAAGGGCAAGCGGCCGAGCTTTACGGGCGCGGCCCTGCCGGAGCTGGCCGTCCCGCTGTATGAGCAGTTCCTGCAGGAGTGCCGCAGCCGCGGCTTTGAGCCGCAGCACGGCCGGTTCGGCGCCGATATGCTCGTCGCCTCGGAAAACGACGGCCCCGTCACCATCCTGCTCGATACGGACGAGCTGCTCCAGCCGAGGAGGGGCTGATCCCGGCCGTTCCGGAGAACCGCCGATATGCACAGGCTGCCGATAAAACAGTATGCACCGATTGCGTCTGTAGCGGCGCTCAGCGAGCGCCTTGCAGGCTGGCAAGTTATAGGGCAGCATCGTCGACCGTACCCGCCTTGTAGGGGAGGGGCATGTCCCTCCCGGCGCTGCATTGCCGACCGGTACAGGCTGTCGTTAAAATGGTGATGGCCTCCGACTTGTCATTGCGGGGAGGCCGTAGGCCGACGTGGCAATCTCACGCAACCGGTTACGTTTTTGCCGTGGCTTTCCTACTATCCAATCGTGTACTGCGAGATTCCCACGTCGCTTCGCTCCTCGGAATGACACGTCAGGGTGGTGCGGCGGTGGGAACGGCGTATTGCATCGAATTTGCAGTACTTTTGCCGCTTCGCGGACGGGAGCGGCATGCCGCTCCCCTACAAGGCTTCTGCACTCGGCGGAGTGCCACCGAACCTACAGCCTCCATGGCGTTTACGAAGCGCCGCTACAGATGCAATTGGTTTGTACGCTTTATCGTTGCCCCTGTAAGCACAACACAGAAAGAAGCGCCTATAGGAAGGATTTGTTTTGAACCAAATTCGGAAAACGCGTTCTCATCGGCGGCATCCTGCTGCTCGCCGCGGCACTCTGCGGCTTTGCCGCTGTGCTGTCGTCCTTCCTGCCGGAGCTCTGGAATGGCCTTGCGGCAATCGGCTGCGTCGTGCCGTTCCTCCGCCTGCATGCAAAGCGCAAGGCTGCGTCGGACGGCGGCACGCCGGAGCGGAACGTCGATGAAGCGTACGATAACACCACTGAGGCCGGAAGCAGTGTCTCGGCCTATACCGATTCCGGCGCGCTGGGGGTCCCCTATGCGTTCGCCTGATGACTGAAAAGGAGAATCCCATGAAGGTCTATTCCCTGATGCTGGGCAGCTACCAGACCAATTGCTATCTCGCTGCGGATGACGACGGCGTCTGCGCCGTCATCGATCCCGGCTATACGCCCGAGCGCGTGCTGGAGGCAGCGCAGCGCTATGGCCTGACCATCCGCGCTGTCCTGCTGACGCACGGTCATTTTGACCATGTCGGCGGCGTGCGCGGCGTGGCGGAGGCGGCGCGCTGCCCCGTCTGGCTGTGCGAGGCGGACACGGTCCTGCCCGAGCGCCTGACGGCCGGGCCGCTGTATTACACCGACACCTATGCCGACGGCGACACCGTCGAGGTCGGAAGCCTGCGCTTTACCGTGCTGGAGACGCCGGGCCACACGCCCGGCTCCGTGTGCCTCCTGTGCGAGAACGTCCTGTTCTCCGGCGACACGCTCTTTGCAGGCTCCTGCGGCCGTGTCGATCTGGCAGGCGGCGTTCCGGCGCAGATGGGCACGAGCCTGAAGCGGCTGGCGGAGCTGCCCGGCAACTATGCCGTCCTGCCCGGCCACGGCCCTGCCACGACGCTGGATGCCGAGCGCGCGGACAATCCCTATCTGCGGGAGGCGATGGCATGAAGCTGCTCCTGCGCGGCCACGACGACCGCTATGCCGTCGAGCAGCTCCAGCTCGCCCTGTTCCCGGAGGAGCCGATGGAGCCGGCGGCGGAGCCGTTTTCCGGCGACGGGGCGGTTTCGTCCCTGCACACCGGCGCGGTCTGGCTCACGGCCACGGCCGAGATCACGCTGCACGGCAAAACGGGCCGCGCCTGCCGCCGCCTGCGCGCGGCGGAGGCCGATGTGCCTGCGCGCCGCCGTCTGCTGCAAAATACCTATTATGAGGCTGCCATGTGCCTGCGTGAGCCGCCCGCCTGGGGCAGCCTGTCCGGCGTCCGCCCGACGAAGCTCACGACGCGCGCCCTGCTGGAGGGTAAAACGCCCGCCGAGGCGGAAAAGCTCCTGCGCACGCGCTACCATGTCTCGCCGGAGCGCAGCCGCCTGTGCGTCGAGGCCTCGGAGGCCACGGTACAGGCAGCACAGCTGCTGCGGCCGCAGGACGTGTCCGTCTATGTCGGCATCCCGTTCTGCCCGACACGCTGCGCCTACTGCAGCTTCGTCAGCTCGTCCATCGAGCGCTTTTCCGGCCTGCTTGAGCCGTATCTCGACGCGCTGGTGCGCGAGATCGCCCACACGGGCGACCTGCTGCGCGCGTCCGGCCGGACGGTCCGCACGCTGTATATCGGCGGCGGCACGCCCACGACGCTCTCGGCGGCCCAGCTGCGCAGGCTCATGGAGGCGTTGCGGACACATATTGACTTGACAGAGCTGGTAGAATATACGGTGGAAGGCGGCCGTCCGGACACGCTCGATGCCGAAAAGCTTGAAACGATCGCGTCCATGGGCTGCGGCCGCATGAGCATCAACCCCCAGACCATGAACGACGCCGTCCTTGCGCGGGTCGGCCGCCGCCACACCGCGGCGCAGACCGCGGCCGCCTATGAGGCGGCGCGCGCAGCGGGCTATGACGCTGTGAATATGGACCTTATCGCGGGCCTGCCCGGCGATGACCCGAAGTCGTTTGCCGATTCGCTGCGGCAGGTGCTGGCGCTGGCCCCGGAGAACGTGACCGTCCACACGCTGGCCCTCAAAAAGGGCGCGGACCTCTATGCCGAGCGGATGGAGCTTCCCTCGGCGGACGATGTGGCGCAGATGCTGGCCGGGGCGGAGGCCTCGCTCCGCGCGGCGGGCTACACGCCCTACTATCTCTACCGGCAGAAATACATGTCCGGCAGCTTTGAGAACATCGGCTGGTGCCGCCCGGGCACGGCCGGACTTTACAACATCTATATGATGGAGGAGATGCATTCCATCGTGTCGCTCGGCGGCGGGGCCATGACGAAGATCAACCTGCCCGACGGCTGTCTGGAGCGCTTCCACAATCCCAAATTCCCGCAGCAGTATCTCGAGCGCATCGACGACGTTCTGGCTCAGAAGGACGCGGCGTTCCGCCTGCTGTGAGGCACGGAAAGGAAATTTATGGACACTTTATTTTCCAATGTGACGATCGTGACCATGGACGAGGCCATGCACGTCTACTTTGATGCCTACCTCGGCGTGACGGACGGTAAGATCAGCTATCTCGCGCGCGAGGCCCCCAAGGAAAAGACAAAGCGCCTTGTTCCCGGTGAGGGCATGGTGCTCATGCCCGGCCTCATCAACTGCCACACGCATCTGCCGATGTCCGTGCTGCGCGGCTATGCCGACGATGTCGAGCTCTCGAGCTGGCTCAACGACTATATTTTCCCGCATGAGGACCGGCTCGACGGCCGCAGCGCCAAGGCAGCCGCTCTGCTGTCCATTGCCGAGTGCGTCCGCTTCGGCACGACGTCCATCTCGGATATGTATAACTTCTGCGACGAGATCGCCGAGGCCGTGGCCGAGTCCGGCATCAAGGCCAACATTGCCCGCGGCGCGACGCTGTTCGGCGAGGACTTCGACTTTGAAACGCACCCCGCCTGCCGCGAGCTTGTCGCCCTGAAGGAAAAGTGGGACGGCTATGACAACGGCCGCATCCGCGTCGAGGCCTCCGTGCACGGCGAATATACCTCGGACTACCGCCTTTGGGACGCGCTGAGCGAATTTGCCATCAACGAGAAGGCCGGTATGCACGTCCACCTGTCCGAGACAAAGGCCGAGCACGAACAGTGCCTCGAGCGCAACGGCCTGACACCCGCGCAGGTGCTCGACTGCCACCATGTCTTTGACACGCGCGCCATTGCGGCCCACTGCGTCTGGGTCACGCCGGAGGACATGCGCCTGCTGGCCAAGCGCGGCGTGACGGCCGTGCACTGCCCCGTTTCGAACCTGAAGCTCGCCTCCGGCTGCGCCCCCGTGACGGAGATGGTCAAGGCGGGCATGAACGTCGCCCTCGGCACGGACTCGTCCGCGTCGAACAACAACCTCGACCTGTTCGAGGAGATGAAGGCCGCGGCCCTCATGGCCAAGGTGACATCCGGCGACCCGAAGGCGCTGCCGGTCGAGGCCGTGCTGATGATGGCGACGGTCTGCGGCGCGCGTGCGCAGGGCCGCGAGGCTGAGTGCGGCATGCTGAAGCTCGGCATGGACGCCGACCTCGTGCTGCTCGACTTCACGTCGCCGCATCTCATGCCGTGCCACAATGTGATGTCGCATCTCGTCTATGCCGCCTCCGGCCACGACGTCGTGATGACCATGGTGCGCGGGCAGGTGCTCTATGCTGCGGGCAAGTATCCGACGATCGACCTCGACAGCGTCGTGCGTGAGCTGTCCGGCTACGTCATGCCGCGCATTTTCGAAGAAGCGCGCAGCTGATCCCAACGGAAAGGACGGATGAATGTTGGAAGAAAAGACAACGAAGAAGCAGAATTTCCTGGCCGGTGCGGCGGTGCTGTCGCTGGCAACGATGATCGTCAAGGTCATCGGCATGTTCTTCAAAATCCCGCTCAACCGCCTCATCGGCGAGGCAAACTACGGCTATTTCACCACGGCCTATGACATCTACACCGTGCTGCTCATGATCTCCACGACGGGACTGCCCGTCGCCATGAGCCGCATGATCTCCGAGGCCCGCGCGCTGAATAACGGCAAACAGGTGCGCCAGATCTACCGCGTCTCCCTCATGGCCTTCCTGTCCATCGGGATCATCGGCTCGGCGCTGATGCTGCTCATCCCGAAGCAGCTGGCCAACATGATGGAGAACCCGAACGCCATGTGGTCCATCTTTGCGCTCGGCCCGGCCGTGCTCTTCGTGTGCTACATCTCCGCCTGCCGCGGCTTCTTCCAGGGGCAGGGGAACATGGCACCCACGGCCGTCAGCCAGATCATCGAGGCGCTGTGCAAGCTCTTCCTTGGCCTCGGCCTTGCCTGGCTCGTCATGAACCGCCTCGGCGACGGCCCGCTGGCCGCTGCCGGTTCCATCGCGGGCGTGACGATCGGCACGGTGCTCTCGGCCCTCTACCTCCTCTGCAAGACGCGCCGCCGCACGCGCGAGCTCAGCCGCGCGGAGGGAAAGGCCATGCCCACGGGCGAGACGCTCAAGCGCCTGCTGGCCATTGCCGTGCCCATCACGCTCGGCGCAGCCGGTCTGCAGATCATCAACCTGTTCGATGCGGCGACGGTCATGAACCGCCTCATCAATGCCGCGGGCTACACGCAGGAGCGCGCGGACGTCGTCAAGGGCGTTTATAACTACTGCCAGACCATCTTCAATTTCCCCTGTGCCTTCATTCCCTGCATCACCATCGCCATCATCCCGGCCATTACGAACAGCCTGACGCTGCAGGACCGCCGCGGCGTGCGCTCCGTGCAGAATTCGTCGCTGCGACTCATGGGCCTCATCGCCATGCCCTGCGCCGTCGGCCTCATCGTGCTGGCAGAGCCCATCGTCGCCCTGCTTGGCGGCTACACCGGCGCGAACCTCACGCTCGCCACGAAGCTCATGGCCATCCTCGGCGTCGCCGTGGTGTTCAACAGCATCGTGCTCATGACGGACGCCATCATGCAGGCGCACAACCACGCCGTCATCCCCGTCGTCAACACGCTCATCGGCGGCATCGTCAAGGTCATCGTCAACTACATTCTCGTCGGCAACCCCGATATCGCCATCACGGGCGCGCCCGTCGGCACCATCGCCTGCTATGCCGTCATCACCGTGCTGAACCTCATCGCCATGCGCCGCGTGCTGCGCCGCAATGCGCCGAAGCTCCTGCCGAACCTGTGGAAGACGACCATCGCCGCCGTTCTCATGGGCGGCACGACGTGGCTGGCCTACTGGGGCCTCGGCCGCATCGGCATGGGCCGTGCCGTCGCCTGCCTCGGCTCCATCGTCGTGGCGGTCCTCGTGTACGTCGTGCTCATCATTGTGCTCAAGGTTTTGACCTATGAGGACTGCCTGCTGCTGCCCAAGGGCGAGAAAATTGCAAAAATTCTGCGCGTTCGCTGATTTTTTCCAGAAAAAACCTTGCGTATTTGCCCGGCATGTGGTAGATTTTATAAGCATGCGCTCGGGGATCTCCCCGGAGAATGATATACTGAGAAAAGAGGATACCCATTATGAACAAGACTGAACTCATTGCGGAAGTCGCCAACAAGGCCGGCCTGTCCCGCAAGGACGCAGAGAAGGCGCTCGGCGCCGTCGTTGAGACCATCACGGAAGCTGTCGTCAAGGGTGACAAGGTGCAGCTCGTCGGCTTTGGCTCCTTTGAGACGAAGCAGCGCGAGGCGCGCACGGGCCGCAACCCCAAGACGAAGGAGACCATCGAGATCCCGGCAACGCGCGTTCCCGTGTTCAAGGCCGGTAAGGCTCTGAAGGACGCTGTCGCAGAGTAATTCTTCTGATATTTTACAAAGATTTAACAGAACATTAAAGATGAGAGGCTGCTCCACTTTGGCGGGGCGGCCTCTTTTTTGCGCCCAAATGACGATAAAAAATGGATATTTTTCCGAATAAAGCCTTGAATTCGACGGGGGATTATGGCATAATTATCTTAAACTTTTGCATGGTAAAGGATAACGGGATTCGTCCTTTCCTGTAAAAGAATGAAAATTAAAGGAAAGAGGTAAAAGCGATGTTAAAAGGCAAGGCGAAGCGATCCCTCGCATTTGTCCTGGCTGCCTGCATGCTGCTTGCTCTCCTGCCGTCCTTCGGCGCGGGCGCAAGCGCGGCAAACGTGTCGTATACCGAGGTCGATCCTTCCGTGATCGATGCGGGCGCGGCCCTGCTGCCGGAAGCAGAGCAGGACGCGGAGCAGGACGTTCCTGCCGCGGACGAGGAGGTCCATGTGATCATCCTGTTCGAGCAGAACTCCCTGGCGAAGAAGGGCTTCTCTACCAAAGACCTGCTGGAGGATGAGGAGGCTGTCAGCTACAGCAGCAGCCTGAAGAAGCAGCAGCTGTCTCTGGTCGACCGCATCGAGCGCGAGGCGCTCGGCGGGGAGGAGCTGGAGATCCGTTATCAGTTCACCGTTGCCGTCAACGGTGTTGCAACGGTGGTGCCCTATGGCAGGATCGAGCAGATCCTTGCCGTGGACGGCGTGGCGGATGTCTATCTGGAGGAGCGCTACGAGCTCGATGCGACGGTCCAGCCGGACACGGCGACTGCGGGCGAGATGGTCGGCTCCTACAGCGCATGGGCGGACGGCTATACCGGCGCGGGCAGCCGCATTGCCATCATCGACACGGGCCTTGATCTGTCGCATCCCTCGTTCTCGGAGGGCGGCTATTACTACAGCCTGGGCATCAGCGCGGCGAGCTTCGGCAAGAAGATCTCCGATTACAACCTTCTGACGAAGGAAGAGATCAAAAAGGCGCTGCCCAACCTGAGCATTTCCGCGGACAAGAACCCGCCCAAGGCGGACGACCTGTACCGCAATGCCAAGGTCCCCTTTGCCTATAACTATGTGGACGACGGTCTGGATGTCTCCCACGATGCCGAGGGCGACAGCAACGGCGACCACGGCACGCATGTCGCCGGTATCGCGGCGGCGAACCGCTATGTCCCGCACTATGACGCTGACGGCGACCTGTACTATGATAAGCAGGAGCTCGGCGTTACGGGCGTTGCCCCGGATGCCCAGCTCGTCGTGATGAAGGTCTTCGGCGTGGGCGGCGGCGCCTATTCTTCCGACTATATGGCCGCCATCGAAGACGCCATCTGGCTGAACTGCGACAGCGTCAACCTCTCCCTCGGCTCCGGCAGCGCAGGCCGCAGCTACGGCTCGAAGAGTGATCAGCAGATCCTCGACAGCTTCCGGAATACGGATACCGTCGTAACGCTCTCTGCCGGTAACAACGGCGCATGGGGCGAGAACGTTCTGACCGGAACCGGCATGACCTATACGACGGATGTGCGCATGCACACCGGCGGCAGCCCCGGCTCCTATACGAACTCCTTCACGATCGCCTCCGTGACGAACACGAGCATGAGCGGCGTGATGGGCAAGTTCAACGGCGTTGCCGCGATCCCCGGCGACACCGGTGAGACCTACGGCGCAAAGAATTTCTCCACGCTCGATACGAGCGAGGACCAGAGCGGCACGACGTATGATTATGTCTTCCTCGGCGATCCCGTCAAGGGCGAGGGTATCTACGGCCTGCCCGAGAACTATGCAAACGTCGACGTGAAGGGCAAGGTCGTCCTGATCTCCCGCGGCAATTCTTCGTTCGCGGACAAGGCCAACGCGGCCATTCAGGCAGGTGCCGCGGCGGCCGTCATCTACAACAACGCGCCCGGCTCCATCAACATGAACCTGACGGGCTATAACTTCCCGAATCCTGCCGTTATGATCGAGCAGGCCAAGGCCAAGGAGATCCTCGCGGCTTCGACGCAGGATGAGACGACCGGCCTCTGGGGCGGCAAGATGACCGTCTCCGCCAAGGCCGAGACGCTGCACGGCGTGGCCGACGGCTACAAGCCCAGCTCGTTCTCCTCCTGGGGCACGACGGAAAATCTCGACCTGAAGCCCGAACTTATGACGCCCGGCGGAAACATCTATTCCACGCTGAACCACAGCAGCTACGGCGTGATGAGCGGCACGTCCATGGCGGCTCCGTCCGCAGCGGGCGGCGCAGCGATCATGGCGCAGTACATCAAGGAACACAAGCTCAGCAAGCAGGAGGGCCTCACGGTCCGTGCGCTGGCCATGGCGCTCATGATGAGCACGTCCGAGCCGCTGACCGACCCGGACACCGGCGTGACCTATTCCCCGCGCCAGCAGGGCTCCGGCCTGATGCAGCTGCAGGAGGCCGTGACATCTCCGGCCTATCTGCTCGTCGGTGAGAAGGAAGGCAACGATGGTAAGGTCAAGCTGACCTTCGGCGACGATGCGGAGCGCACCGGCGTCTACACCGGCAGCTTCTCCGTCCAGAACCTGTCCGATTCTCCGCTGCACTATGCACTCAGCGGCAAGGTCACGACCATGGCCGTCGAGGAGATCGAGGGCGAGGATTACATGAGCGACAGCGCCGATGCGCTGGATGCGAACGTGACGTTCTCCGCCGACGGCAAGAGCGTCTATGTCTATGACCTTAACGGCGACGACAAGGTCGACGAGCAGGATGCGCTCGTCCTGCTGCAGGCCGCGAACGGTACGCATGACGCGCTCGACGCCGAGACCGTGCAGAAGTACGACCTCGATGCCGACGGCACCATCACCACGGCCGATGCGCAGCTCTATCTTGCGGCGGTCAAGGGCGACAAGAGCGTCGTGGACGTCTACGCCGTGACCTACGAGGTCCCCGCAAACGGCAGCATGAACGTCAGCTTCACCGTCCGCCTGACCGACGGCGACAAGGCGTGGCTGAACGAGCATTATCCGAACGGCTCCTATATCGAGGGCTTCCTCTATGCCGATTCCCGCGACGGCGACGGCCGCCAGCTCTCCGTCCCAATGCTGGGCTTCTACGGCAGCTGGGCCGAGCCGAGCATGTATGACAAGTCCGTATATCTCGAGGATATGTGCACCGAGGGCGCAACGGGCTACGTTGCCCAGCGCACGAACTTCCTCGTGCAGCGCATGGCAGGCTCCACGTCCGGCTACTACTTCGGCGGCAACCTCTATGCCGAGGATGACGAGGCCATCGCGGACCGCGCGTCCTTCGCCAATGAGAGCGGCAATACGATCTATGCGGCCGTTCCGACCATGATCCGCAATGCGTCCGATCTGAAGGTCACGATCCGCAATGCCGAGACCGGCGAGGTCTATAAGACCGTCGATTACGGCACGGCGACCGGCGCATATTACTCCGCCTCCTCCTCCGCGTGGTCCGCGACCAGCACGCAGGTCAACCTGAGCTGGCGCGGCACCGCGGCGGACAACAAGACGCTCCTGCCCGAGGGAACGCCCATCGAGGTCGTCACCCGCGCCGTCTCGGAATACTACTGGGATCGCGAGACGGAGACGGTCATCGGCGGCGAAGAGAACCTGCCGGAGGGCGCCTTCTGGACGACCCGCTTCGTGCTGGACAACACCGCCCCGCAGGCCAACGACATCGTGCTGCACAGCAGCGCTGCCACCGGCAAGCGTTCTCTGAGCGTCACGGTGCAGGATAACCGCTATGTCGCGGCAGTCCTCCTGCTCAGCCGCAACGGCAAGCAGATCCTTGCGCGCCAGGCCGTCAACCAGACGGAGCCCGGTGCAGAGACGACGCTGGAATTCCCGCTCGACGGCATCTACACCAACGACCTGCTCGTCGCGGTCTATGACTACGCCTGCAATGTCACCGCCTATCAGACGAGCTTCGGCGGCAATGTTGAGCAGCCTGCGGCAAACGCCACGCTCCGTGCGGCCGTTCCCGGCACGGATGACACGACTCTCTTCCTCGAGCTGAACACCGAGGACAAGAGCAGCATCAAGGCCCTGAACGAAAACAATCCCCTGCCCGCATCTGTCCTTTCCGTCACGAGAGGCCCGGAGGGCAAGCTCCTGCTCGCAAGCAACGAGCTGGATGATGCAAAGAACCTTGTTTCCACGCTCTACAGCGTCGATGAGAAGGACTACACCGCTACGAAGATCGGCTCGCAGAGCAAAGCGGCCTACACGGCTATGGCCTATCTGCCGCACCTGAACGGCGGCACCCTGCTGGCCGGTTACGGCTACAATCTCCTGCGTGTCGACACCGCGACCGGCACGATGACGAGCCTCGGCAGCTTTGCCTCCGTCATTGGCAGCGGTGTCTACATCGTCGGCATGACCTATGTCGGCCCGGAGGAGACGGAGGAGTACGGTACCTGCGATGATTTCGCCATGCTGTGCAGCGACGGCAGCGTCTACCTCTTCTCCATGGCTTACTACACGAATGCCAACGGCCGCAAGACCTATGGCCTGTACTCCAGCTCGCTGCTCGGCAACGTGCCGGACGTGATGGCGAACTACGCCGCCGGTTCTGCGCTGTACTATGCGGATAACCGCCTGTACATCAGTGTGCTGACCACGTCGGCCTCCAAGCTCAGCTATGTGGACCTGACGGCCGACATCTTCTGGCCCATTTCGATCGGGCAGATCAGCGCGGCGCCAGTCGCCCTGTACTCCGCCTTGCAGAATGCGGCTGCGGACAACGCAGCGGCGCTTGCTCCGTGGGCGGAGCGCCAGACCGGCATGCAGGCTCTGGAGCCCGCCGCAGCGGAGACTCTGACGGCCCAGCCGCTCCCGGCTCTGCAGTGAGCGCGGCACGGAAAGGAGACTTCCTGTTATGATGAAAAAACTCTTTGCGCTGCTTCTTGCAGCCGTAATGCTGCTGGGCGCCGGTGCGACGGCTCTGGCCGCCGAGCCCGCCGACTATGACGTCCGTGCGACGGACAGCAGCAAGACGAACAGCCTGACTGTCGGCATGTTTGCCGGGGAAGGGCTGAAGAACGGACGGTTGGAGCTAACGTACCCCGAGGGCCTGACGCTCGTTTCTGCCCGCGGTACGCTGGATGCCGAGGCCGGCATCACCGACCTCGACGCCTCAAAGTCCGGCACGGTGCACTTTGCCTGGGCGGCCTATGCCGCACAGAAGGAGGGCACGCAACTCCTGCAGCTCACGTTCCGCGGCCAGCACGGCAAGAGCTATGAGCTGACGCTGACCGAGACAGAGACCGGCAAGCAGGCAAAATACCAGCTGGCCTTCGACTTCCGCTTTGCGGATGTGATGGACGAGAACGCCTGGTATTACGATGCCGTTTACGCTGCCTATGACGCGGGCCTGATGAACGGTGTGGGCGAAGGCCTCTTTGCGCCGAACGCCACGCTGGACCGTGCGACGCTTGCGACCGTCCTCTATCGTGAGGCGGGCGAGTCTGCCGCGAAGGGCACGGCGTCCTTCACGGACATTGCCGAGGGCCAGTGGTACACCGACGCCGTCAACTGGGCGGCCGAGCAGGGCGTGGTCAACGGCTATCCCGACGGCACGTTCCGCCCGGAGGCCCCGATCACCCGTCAGGAAATGGCCACGATGCTCTACCGCTACTGGAAGCTGCGGGGCGGCAAGTATACCGCGAAGGACGATGTCCTTGCGGGATATCAGGACCGCGGTGAGGTCGCCGATTGGGCGCTGGAGGCCATGAGCTGGACGGTGCAGTCCGGCATCATCGTCGGCATGACGCCCACGACGCTGAACCCGGCCGGTGGCGCAACGCGCGCGCAGGTCGCTCTGGTGCTCGTCAACTACCTGAAGCTGAACTGATCCCGAGACCGCAGGCTCCCGCCGTCTTCCGGCGGCGGGAGCGCCCCCGAACGATTCTGAAAGGAAGGAAATCTGCATGAAAAAGCGGATGTTATCCCTGCTTCTGGCGGTCGCGCTCGTGCTTGGGCTTTGCCCGAGCGTCTTTGCGGCAGGAAGCAGCTATGCCGATGTGCTCGACACTCATTGGGCGCATCCCTATATCGAAGACGTCACGGAAAAGGGCATCATGAACGGCGTGGACGATAAGAACTTCGCACCGGAGGATGCCATGACGCGCGCCATGTTCGTCACGGTCCTTGCCCGCCTGAGCGGCGACACGCTCACGGAGCAGACCAGCTTCTCCGATGTCCCGGCCGGTCAGTGGTATTCTGCTGCCGTGAGCTGGGCGGCGGAAAACGGCATCGTGCTCGGCTATCCGGACGGCACGTTTGCCCCCGACAAGGCCGTTTCCCGTGAGGACGCCATGACCCTGCTGGTTCGCTTTGCGGGCTGGAAGGCGCTCACGCTCCCCGAGGGCGGCGAGCTGACCTATGCGGATGCCGTGAGCATCCAGGACTATGCGAAGGAGGCCGTCGCCGCGGCAACGGCGGCCGGGATCCTGGCCGGTTATCCGGACGGCACGTTCCTGCCGCAGAAGTCCATCACGCGCGCCGAGGCCGCCAAGATCCTCAGCACGCTCATGAAGGTCACGGATTACACACCGGTCGAGCCGACGGAGCCCTCTGAGGAGCCGACGGAAGAGCCGACGGAGGAACCCACCGAAGAGCCGACCGAGGAGCCGACGGAAGAGCCCACGCAGGAGCCCACCGAGCCGTCCGAGCCGACGGAGCCGGGCAAGACCGTGACCGTTACGTTCCGCGGCGAGAACGGCTATGCCAAGTACCACGGCCAGAAGGTCGCGAGCATCGAGGTCAACACGAACGAGCCCTATGTGGAGTTCGGCCTCTACGGCGTGGCGGAGAACGGCTTTGAGCTCGACACCGCCTCCGCTTCCGCGGGCACGCTCGTCCGCGCGGAGAACGTATTCATCCTCTCGGACTTTGATGAGGATGTTACGGTCGATTTCACGACCCGCTACCGCACGATGCAGGTCAATTTCATCATCAGCCCGAACGTCAACGCCATGTACGTCGACACACCCGTGAGCGTGACGTGGGGCCAGCCCGTCCCCGTGCCGGAGACCCGCCGCGTCGGCTCCCATGTGTCGAACTGGTACACGGACGCCGCCTACACGCAGGTCTATGACTTCTCCACGCCCGTCACAACGAACCTGTCGCTCTACGGCAAGTGGGAGACCAATGTCTATACCGTGACCTATATCGTCGACGGCGAGGTCTACTATTCTACGCAGGTCGACCACGGCAAGTATGTCACGAACCCGAAGAACCCGACGAAGAACAACTACGTCTTCAACGGCTGGTATACGGACGAGGCCTGCACGCAGCTCTTCGACCGTAATCAGAGCATCAAGGCCGACGTTACGGTCTATGCTGCCTGGGCCGAGGCGAAGCTCAACTATGTCTACCTCGACGGCAGGAACGGCGACGACAGCAAATCCGGCATGACGGCGGCAGAGGGTGTTAAGACCTTTGCCCGTGCTAAGGAGCTGCTGGCGGAATCCGCCTACAAGGTCATTTACATCACGAGCATGGTCACCGTCGCGGACACGCAGGTCTGGGATCTGAGCGAATATCCGGACGCCGTGGTCACGCGTGCCGAGGGCTACAAGAGCAGCTACATGTTCTGGGTCAGCGCCACCGGCAACCTGACGCTCCGCGACATCTGCATCGACGGCGCGGCACAGCGCTGGGCCGCCGAGGACGGCACGCCGTTCTCCAGCTACATCGTCGGCAACTGCACGTCCGGCTATCTGACGCTGGACAAGGGCACCGAGATCTGCAACACCGTTACGACCAGCAGCAACATCCTCTACCTCAACAGCGCCCACTTCACCATGAACGAGGGCGCAAGCATCCACAACAATACCTGCAAGACCGCGACGATCGGCCTGAGCTCCTCGAACAGCGGCAATACGATCGTCCTGAACGGCGGCGAGATCCACCACAATACCGTGTCTGCTGTTGTCAAGGCAAATGTCAGCAGCTCGAGCATTCCGGCCGGCGCCATCAGCTTGTCCGGCAGTTCCACGAAGGGCTTTACGACGTTCACGATGAACGGCGGTAAGATCTACGCCAACAATGCCGCTGCCGAGGGCAGCCTGAAGGGTGCGGGTGCGATCATTGTCGGCCAGTATGTCAATGCCGAATTCAAGGGCGGCGAGATCACCGGCAATGCCGGCGCTAGCGCAGGAGCCATCCTGCTGCAGGGCGGCTCGGCAACGAAGCCCAGCAGCTGCACGCTGGAAAACGGCAAGATCTCCGGCAACACCGCCACGGCGGGCGCGGAGTATCAGCTCTATGCCCATGTCAGCCTGATCCTGGCCAACCAGAACATGGTCGAAAGCAGGATCCTTCTGATGGACAGCACCAGCCGCCTGCCGGTCCTCGTGACCTCCGCGCTGCAGAAGCCGCTGCAGCTGCAGCTTGAGGCACAGGTCTACATGAATCAGATCGTCGGTGGTAAGGGCTACACCGTGACCGAGGCCGACATCGCGAACATCGCCCTGTCCGATGCGCTTGATTCTCACTTCAAGCTCGACGTCGATACGGAGAACAACGTCATTTACCTCAATTCCTCCCGTAATGTCGGCACGGTCGTCTATCTCGCGGCCACCGGCAGCGATGCGAACGACGGTAAGACGGCCGAGACCGCCGTTCTGACGTTCGCACGCGCGAAGGAGCTGCTTATCGAGCGGCAGTCCGCCACGGGGGACAACATTATCAGTATCCCGTCGGCTTCGGCGGGCTCTTCCCCCAAGTGCCTCGTGGTCCGCAGCGACGAGACGTGGTCCCTGAAGGGCATCCCGAATGCCTATGTCATGCAGGAGAACAACACGAATACCTCTGGCTATCTTGTCGAGGTCCTGAACTGCACGCTGACGCTTGAGGACATCACGTTCGACGGCAACCGCTATTATCAGCTCAAGGGCAAGTACGCTACGGCGATCCGCGGCGACTGGAGCGACGGCCAGAAGGCGGAGATCGTCGTCAAGTCCGGCACCGTGTTCCGCGATTTCGACGATGATGCCATCTATGCCTATGGCTCGATCGTTACCATCGAGGATGGCGCAGTCTTTGAGAACATCAGGAAGGGCTCCGCCGTCTTTGCAACAGGCTCGGTGCAGAACACGGACGACAAGTCTTCCGAGGTCATCGTCAACGGCGGAACGTTCCGCAACAACCTCTATTCCTGCCTCAGCATCCTCGGCCAGAGCAAGCTCACGGTGAACGGCGGCACGTTTGAGAACAACGTCATCAGCAACACCAAGGGCGGCGGCGCGATCCTTGCCGACGCAGCAGGCGTTGAGATCACGGTGAACGGCGGCGTTTTCCGCAACAATGCGCTGACCGCGACCGGAACATCGTCCCTTGGTACAGTCCTGCTTGCCACGAACGGCTGCAAGGTCACCGTCACGGGCGGCGAGTTCTACGGCAACACCTGCGTTTCGGACGAGAACGGCAACGGCTTTGCCTGCAGCGGCACGAACGCGGCGGACATCACGCTGAAGCTGAAGGCCGGAACGAACATGACCAATGCTCCGTTCTTCTGGAATACGCCGAGCAAGACGGCCTGCCTGAATGTCGCCTCGGCCCTGCCCGGCGCGCTGAATATCGCCTTCCGCAATGCGCCTGCGGCCGGTACGGTCGTGGCAGCCGGTGCGGACTACACGCTCACGGAGAACGACCTGAACAACCTGACCAGCCTGAACGAGGGCGTGCGCTTCGCGCTCGTCAACGGCCAGATCGTCACGGCAGAATAAGCAATATCCCCAATGGCCCCGCTGCACCCGCAGCGGGGCCTCAGCTTGTCAAAAAAGTCCCTCCGGGGATTTTTTGACAAGCTGCTTCCAGAATTGCAAAATCAATTTTTGTATCATGATTTTGCAATTCTGCCGCTGCGGCGGGTGATTGAACGCGAAAGGAAACCCTGACGGTTTCCTTTCACACGATTCTTCCCTCCGTAATTTTCGGCTGGACAGTTTTTTTTGACAGCCTGCGGCCCCGCTGCACCCGCAGCGGGGCCTGCGTTTTATGGGGGGAGAATTGCAGGGCAGCGGAAGGCGCGAGTGGAAAATGGATAATTGGAAATGGAAAGCGGAAAGTTTTGCCAAGCGGCCAGCCATGCGTTGTAGGGGAGCGGCATGCCGCTCCCGGCGCAGCGCCTGCGCAGGAAACAGGCTATCGTTAAAATGGTAAACGCCGAAGTATGGAAAGTATGGGGTGTAGCGGCCGACGATTGTGCCACCAAACCTGCAGTCTCCATGGTGCTTCCTGCCCGCAAAGGGCACGTTGCGTCCGTTTTTTACAAAAAAGTTCGAAAAATCACGATTTTTACCTTGCGGATTTTGCCTTCGTGTGGTATATTTTCATTTTGTGGACAAAAAATCTTTTGGGCAACACCGCACAATTGTAGCTTCGACTTTCGCCGGATATTTTTCGCCGATCCATCGGTTTGAAAAGCTTGAGGTACACAAAGTACATCTGCACTTTTCAAACCTTGTCTCGACAAAAAATCTCCCGCCGAATGCTCTTGCTGAATCATGCGTTGCTGCCCTAGACCGGATACAGAATAGAAGGGACTGTCTTCCATGACGGATCAGAAAAACATTCGAAATATCGCCATCATCGCACACGTTGACCATGGCAAGACGACGCTGGTCGATGAGATGCTCAAGCAGGGCGGCATCTACCGCGAGAACCAGGCCGTGGTGGACCGCGTGATGGACTCGGGCGATCTGGAGCGTGAGCGCGGCATTACCATTCTGGCCAAGAATACCGCCGTGCATTATAAGGGAACGAAAATCAACATCGTCGATACCCCGGGCCACGCCGATTTCGGCGGCGAGGTCGAGCGTATCCTCAAGATGGTCAACGGCGTTCTGCTGCTCGTCGATGCGGCGGAGGGGCCCATGCCGCAGACTCGCTTCGTGCTGCAGAAGGCGCTGGAGCTGGGCCACAAGGTCATTGTCGTTGTCAATAAGATCGACCGGCTCGATGCCCGCGTCGAGGAGGTCATGGACGAGGTGCTTGAGCTGCTGCTCGACCTGAACGCCACGGACGAACAGTTCGAATCGCCGACGCTGTTCTGCTCCGCGCGGCAGGGCATCGCCAGCTACTCGCCGAACGAGACGGGCGTGAATCTCGACCCGCTGTTCGATACCATCGTCAACTATATCCCTGCGCCGGAGGGCGACCCCACGGCGCCCATGCAGATGCTCGTCTCCTCCATCGATTATAACGACTATGTCGGCCGTATCGGCATCGGCCGCGTCGAGCGCGGTACCGTCCGCGTCAATCAGGAGGTCGCCATCTGCGACTATCACGATCCCAGCCACTCCGCCAAGGGCAAGATCGTCGCGCTCTATGAGTTCGACGGCCTCGGCAAAAAACCCATTCAGGAGGCGGGGGCAGGCGAGATCGTCGCGTTCTCCGGCATGGCGGACATCACCATCGGCCGCACGATCTGCGCGCCGGAGCAGGTGGAGCCGCTGCCCTTCGTGAAGATCTCCGACCCGACCATCGAGATGACGTTCTCCGTCAACGATTCTCCGTTCGCGGGCAAGGAGGGCAAGTACGTCACGTCACGAAACCTGCGCGACCGTCTGCAGCGCGAGCTCCTCAAGGATGTCTCCCTGCATGTGACGGAGCAGGGCACAGATGCCTTCAACGTCGCGGGCCGCGGCGAGATGCACATCTCCATTCTCATTGAGACGATGCGCCGCGAGGGCTATGAGTTCCAGGTCAGCACGCCGCGCGTTCTGACAAAGGTCATCGACGGCAAGGTCTGCGAACCGATCGAGCGCATGGTGGCCGACGTTCCTGAGGCCTCCATGGGCAGCGTCATCGAAAAAATGGGCCGCCGCAAGGGTGACCTGCTCTCCATGAACCCCGTCGGCAGCCGCTATCGCCTCGAGTTCCTCGTTCCGTCGCGCGGCCTGTTCGGCTATCGCAGCGAGTTCCTGACCGACACGCGCGGCGAGGGCATCATGTCCTCCGTGCTGGATTCCTATGCCCCCGTCAAGGGTGAGATCGAGCGCCGCAAGACCGGCTCGCTCGTCGCCTTTGAAAGCGGCGAGGCCTGCACCTACGGCCTGTTCAACGCGCAGGAGCGCGGCGTCCTGTTCATCGGACCGGGCACGCAGGTCTATGCCGGTATGGTCGTCGGCGTCTGCTCGCGCAACGAGGATATGACCGTCAACGTCTGCAAGAAGAAGCAGCTGACGAACATGCGCGCCGCCGGTGCGGATGATGCGCTCCGCCTGACGAGCCCGCGCCAGATGTCGCTGGAGCAGTGCCTGGAGTTCCTTGCGGACGACGAGCTGCTCGAGGTCACGCCGCAGAGCCTGCGCATCCGCAAGCGTGAACTGGATCACGCAGCCAGAATGCGCCAGATGATGAAGCAGCGCAACAATCAGTAAAAGAACAAAGCAAACGGGAGCGGACGTCGTCCGCTCCCGTTTTTGCATGAATTGTGTACCATGTCTGTACACCACTGGATACCATGCTGCGCTTGACACACTGAGCGCCGCTATAGACGTAATCGGTTTTACCATTGTAACGATAGCCTGTTTCTTGCGCCGGTGCGGCGCCGGGAAGGGCATGCCCGTCCCCTGCAGCGCGCTATAGATATCCCATATCACAAGCCTTATCCATCAAGCAAAAATTCCAGCAGCGCCAGCGGGTCCTGCGCATAGACGCTGATCTCCAGCAGGGTGCCGTCGGGTTCGAGCACGCCGAAGCTCGCGCCGGAGCAGCCCGCAAAATCACCCTGCCACAGCCGCGCGGCCAGCACATCCCGCGTCAGCTCCTCCCGGTAGAAGACCGGGAAGTTCCGGGTGTCCGGGTCGACGGCCGCGCCGTCCTCGGGCAGGCGCAAGTCGTAGCGCGCCGTTTCGTCCGCGTGGACGAGCGTCGGGATCTCCGACGGATGGCTGACGGTGACCGTCAGGTTCTGCACATCGGTGCTCCAGCTGGCCGTCAGCCAGTCGCGGCCCTCGCCCAGCTCGCGGTGCGCGCGATCAAAGGGGAGAGCGACCGCCGTGGGGAGATAGCACCCAAAGCGCTCGTCGGCATAGGCCGCCTCCTCGTCCAGCTGCTCACTGTGCCAGACGGGAATGTCCGCCGTTTCGAGCTGATGCAGCTGCAGCACGCCACCCGGCTCCAGCGACTGCGTGACGAGCCGCGCGGCAAGCTCCTGCAGCGGGGGAAGCTCCCCCTCCATCGTGATGCGCATGCCGACGGCGTCTGCGCCCTCACCGCGCACGAAGCTGACGACGGCGTGGGACGGCCCTGCGGCCGCTGCCACGGGGACGCCGAAGACCTCGCACGTCTCCTCCGCAGGCTCGGCCAGACAGGCGGGCGGCAGGTGCTCCGGCGAAAGCTCGGCCGTGAGCGTGCCGTCTGCCGTCTGTACCGTCAGGCGCACGATCCACGGAACGCCGCTTCCGTCATAGATGACCTCGTTCTCCGCGTCCGTCAGCCAGAGCGTCTCCTGCCCCCAGATGGAGGCCAGCTGCGCCTCGGACAGCGTGCGGATAAAATAGCCCTCCGGATAGCCGATGTCGGCAGCGGCAGCAGTAAGCTCCGCACCGTAGACAAGCTCCGCAGGCTCCGAAATGGCCGGTTCGCCCGCAGCCGACGGTTCGCCTGTTGTCGGCTCACTCGCCAGCGTGGGGACGGCCAGCGACGGCTGCGGCGCAGTCTTTTCCCACGGCCGCAGCCAGAGCAGTCCGCCTGCGGCCAACAGGGCGCAGGCCGCAAGCGCGCCCCATTTCAGTACCGGATGCCTGCGCGGCGCGGCCTCGGGCAGCGGCTTCAGCAGATCGTCGTCGATCTCGTGGAAGGCATTATACAGATCTTCCGGTCTCATAAGAGTTCCTCCTGTTCCAGATAGTCCCGCAGACGGCGGCGCGTGCGGTGCAGCGTCGTCTTTACGGTGTTTTCCCGCATGGAGAACCGGGCGGCGATGCCGCTCAGCGGCAGGGCATAAAAATACCGCGCCAGAAAGACCTGCCGCTGACGCTCCGGGAGCGTGCACAGAAAGGCGGAGAGCGCGCTGCGCAGGACCTCCGCCTCCGCGCGGTCGGCCGGGCTTTCGCCGCCCGGCAGACACTCGGCCAGCTCGTCGAGCGAGACGGCGACGACGCTGCCGCCGCGCTTCTGCGCATGCTGCGCGCGATAGCGGTTCAGTGCCGCATTGCGTGTCAGCTTGGCCAGATAGGCTGCCAGATGCACCGGCGCAAGCGGCGGAATGGCCTGCCATGCGGCCAGCAGGGCGTCATTCACGCATTCCTCGGCCGTTTCCGGGCCGGCGATCCGTGCTGCAAGGGCGGTCAGGCCGGGGCCGAGCTGCGCATAGGCTGCGGCAAGTCCCTCCTCATCGCGCGCGAGGAAGCGCTGCAGGATCCATGTTTCGTCCATCCTGTTCTCCTTCGGGTTTTGTCCGCGGCCGGGCCGCGGGGTTATGAGGCCTCTCACCCTATATGACAGAAAAGCTGCGCCGCAGGTTCCCGATTCGGGTCCTGCGGCGCGGAAATTTTTACGCTTTCTGCCTTACTCTTCCGGCATGGTCATGCACAGCCGCCGCAGCAGGCGGCAGGTCAGCTCCCACCATGTCAGCCGCTCGATGCCCTCCGGCGCGATGATGGGGATCTCGGCCAGCGTCTCGCCGTTGGCGGAGATGGTCAGCGTGCCGAGCTGCTGGCCCGCGGCGACGGGCGCTTCCACCCGCTCGGCCAGCGTGACCGTGCGGGTGACGGCGGCCTGCAGACCCTTCTCAATGAGGATCGGCGCCGCCTGCTGCAGCTCCGGCTGCACGGCGGCCTTCTGCCCGAGCGTGACCGGGACCGGCTGCAGCGGCTCGGGTATCTCGGCCGAGACGAGGGCATAGTTGGCAAAGCCGTAGTCCAGCAGGGCCTTGGCGGAGGAAAAGCGGTCTGCGGAGCTGGCGCAGTGCAGCACGACGGCAATGAGCTCGATCCCGTCACGTTTGGCCGAGGCGGCAAGGCAGTGCCCCGCGGCCGAGGTATAGCCCGTCTTCAGACCGGTCGTGCCCTGATAGAAGCGCACGAGCTTGTTCGTGTTCGAAAGGCCGAATTTCCCGCCGCGCACCGTGTCCATCCAGATGGTCGTGTAGTCGCGGATGCGGTCGTGCTTCAGAAGCTCCCGGGAGATCACGGCGATGTCGTGCGCCGTTGTCAGGTGTTCGGCCGCTTCCGGCGCGTCGTCCAGCCCCGTGCAGTTGACAAAATTCGTGTCGAGCAGGCCCAGCTCCTGCGCGCGCTGATTCATCATGCCGACGAACGCGCTCTCGCTGCCTGCCACATGCTCCGCCAGCGCCGTGGCGCAGTCGTTTGCGGAGCTTACGACGACGGATTTGAGCATTTCGTCCATGCTCATCTCCTCGCCCGGCTCCAGATAGACCTGGCTGCCGCCCTTGGCACAGGCGGCCTCCGAGGCGATGACGGTGTCGTCCCAGCCGATGCGGCCGGTGTCCAGCGCTTCCATGACGAGCAGCAGCGTCATGACCTTCGTCACGGACGCCGGGCGCAGCCGCTCCGAGGCGTTCTTTTCATAGAGCACCGTGCCCGTTGCGGCATCCATCAGGATGGCGGAGGGCGCGGCGATGTCCGGCCCGGCGGCACGGACGGGCGGCGCGGCGGCCAGCAGCATCGCGGCCGCCAGAAGGGCAGTCAGCCATTTTCGCATATCCATCAGCTCCCCAGCTTGGTTTCTTGGTACAAGCGTATGCGGGGAGAGAGACGCCCATGCGGCTTTTGTGCAGGAAGCCGGGATCGCATCCGGCTCCATCAACAATCCATAGATTTTTCCCGATGATTCGACAGTTTTTTTTGTAGAAATGGTGTATGATATCAGAAAAGAAAGATTGAAAATGCAGAATTCCTGTGTTAGAGTGAAAGGAAGACGGAAAATGCCGATTCAAAAAATGATGCGGGGTACGATTCTCCGAAAAGGAAAAAACGATTTCTATGCTCCGCCTGCCGGGCAGAGCTATCGCTGGAAACACTGGGTAACGGAACACGACATCAAAGTGTGCGTTGTCTGCAAGACGGCGCATGGAAAAATCTATGCTATGGACGAGACCGTGGATGCAGCGCCTCCGCTGCATTTCAATTGCCGCTGCGAAATATGCGCGATGAATTCCGTAATTGCCGGCCTTGGGACAAAAGACGGAACAGATGCTGCGGATTGGTGGATAAAATATAATGGGAGACTGCCGGAGTATTATATTAGTTGGGAAGAAATGTATGCCCGCGGCTATAAACCCGGGAAACCACCTCGGAAATATGCACCGGACATGATGATTTACGGAGGGGTTTACAGTAACGATAATGGTCACCTCCCCTCTGCGCCGGGGAGAGTCTGGTATGAGGCGGATATAAACTACTACGAAGGACAAAGAAATCGGCATCGTATCGTTTGGTCAAACGACGGACTGATATTTATTACATACGACCATTACGAGACGTTTTATGAGATCATATAGGGAGGGATTACCACATGGAAAACGACAAAACGTGCCCGGAGCATGTGACGGTTGACCTGACCGGGGTCGGCGGATGGGAAGATTTTTGGGGGCGTATCCAGACTGCATTTGTTTTTTCGGACGGATTCGGGAAAAACTGGGACGCCTTTTGGGACGTACTGTCAAAGGAGTGTCCGGCCAGTAAGGTAACGGTGGTCGGAGCGAATCGGCTCCCGGCGGCCTGGAAAAACTCGGCCGGAGTCCCGTTCCCTGAAATGATCCGCAGGATCCTGCAGCGAAATCAGGAATTCAGGGAAAAATTCAACGAGCCGTTCGACTACGAATTTGTCGATGCATAAAATGCTTGCCGCCATGGCAGCCGTTTACCGCAGAATTTTCTTCGCCTTGAGATAGCGCTCCTCCTCGGAGAAGACGCAGCCGCAGTATTTCTGAATGTACATGCCAAGCTCCCGCGCACGCTCCTGCCCGGCGCGAAACAGCGGGCGGAAATCGCGGTAGAGGAACGTCACGCCGTATTCAGCGGCGGCACGCTCTGCGACCTCGCGCAGCAGCTCGTGGTTCTGATACGGGCTGATGAACAGCGAGGAGGTAAAGGAATCAAAGCCGCCCTCTTTGGCCTCGTGCGCGGCGGCATACAGGCGCATGGAGTAGCACCTGACGCAGCGGCCGTCGATATCCTCGGCCACGGCGCGGACAAAGGGGCGCAGGCCGTAGTCGTTGCGCTCAATGAGCGGCAGCTCGATGGAGGCGGCGTAGTCGCGCAGGCAGTTGCGGCGGCTGCGATATTCCGTGAAGGGGTGGATGTTCGGGTTATACCAGTAGCCCGTGACGGCGCAGCCGTCCGTGCGCAGCACGTCGATGCACTGGTTGGCGCAGGGCGCGCAGCAGATGTGAAGCAGGGTGTTCATGAAAGCAGCTCCTTTCCGTGCCTCCATTATACACGGCAGGCGGGTATTGTGCAAGCACACAAAATCGGGTGTGGAAATTTGTGGAAAATTCCGGTTGCGAACGCATAAAAAATGTGGTAGTATGTATCAAATTCCACCCCCGCAGAAACCAGAAACGAAAGGATGTTGTGCATGGCCAATACCAACGAAACCTACGCCGCCCGGATCCAGCGGAAGCTGATGAAAAAGCAATATCTGGTCGAAGTCGCCACGGGCCGCCGGAAGGCAGATCTTGTGCTGAAGAATGCCTCTTACGTCAATGTGTTTTCCAATGAGCTTTGCCATGGGGATATTGCCGTGGCCAAGGGACAGATCGTCGGCATGGGCGACTATGCCGGTGAGGTGGAGTATGATGTCAGCGGCAAGATCGTTTGCCCCGGCTTCATCGACGCCCACATCCATCTGGAATCCTCGCTCGTCTCGCCCCGCGAGTTTGTCCGCGCCGTTTTGCCGCACGGGACCACGACGGTCATCACCGATCCGCATGAGATCACGAACGTCATGGGCACCGACGGCATTGATTATATGCTGCAGGCCACGGAGGGCCTGCCCATCGACGTGCGCTTCATGCTGCCGAGCTGCGTGCCCGCCACGCCGCTGGACGAGTCCGGCGCGAACCTCGACTACCGCGCCATCGACTCATTCTATGACCACGCCCGCGTGCAGGGCCTTGCCGAGATGATGAACTATGTCGGCGTCGTCGGCGGCGACAAGGAAGTCATCGCCAAGATCGTTGCGGCGCAGGCGCACCACAAGAAGATCGACGGCCATGCGCCCGGCCTGTCCGGCAAGGATCTGGCTGCCTATATCGCGGCGGGCGTCTATTCCGACCACGAGTGCTCCGATATGGACGATGCCATGGCGAAGCTGCGCAACGGCCAGTTCATCATGATCCGCGACGGCACGGCCGCCCACAACCTCGAGGCACTCGTCGATCTGCTCAGACAGCCGTATTACGACCGCTGCATGTTCTGCACGGACGACAAGCACCCGAGCGACCTGCTGGAAAAGGGCCACATCGACTATCTCATCCGCAAGGCCATCCACTACGGCATCGATCCCATCGTCGCCGTGAAGACGGCCTGCCACAACCCCGCCCGCTACTTCGCCCTGAACAACCGCGGCGCCATCGCGCCGGGCTATCTGGCCGATTTTGCCATTATCGACAATTTCGACGATTTTAATGTGGAGATGGTGTTCCGCAAGGGCATGCTGACGTGCAGCAACGGCGCGGTGCATGACTTTGAGGCCCCGCGCATCGAGGATTACCTTGTCGAGCGCGCGCACGACACGTTCCATGTTGCCCACCTGACGGCGGAGGACTTCCACGACGCCCGTCCGCGCGGCGTCATCGGGCTGGTCCCCGGCGAGATCGTCTCGACGGACGCGGGCTATGCCAGCGCCATCGACCCGGAGAACGACATTTTGAAGATCGCCGTCGTGGAGCGCCACAAGAATACGCACCACATCGGCATCGGCTATCTCAAGGGCTATGGCCTGAAGCGCGGCGCGGTCGCCACGTCCATCTCGCACGACTCACACAACATCATCGTCGTCGGCGCGAATGAGGAGGATATGGCCTTTGCGGCCAACCGCATCGTCGAGAACCGCGGCGGCATCACCGTTGTGGAGAACGGGACCGTGCTCGGCGAGCTCGTCCTGCAGATCGCGGGCCTCATGAGCGAGGACAGCCTTGTCGAGGTCAACGACCATCTCGAGGCCGCGAAGGAGCGCGCCTTTGAGCTGGGCGTGTCCCGCGGCATCGACCCGTTCATGACGCTGTCGTTCATGTCGCTGCCGGTCATCCCGGCCCTGCGCCTGACGACCCGCGGCGTCATCGACGTTATCAAACAGCAATACATCTAAGGGACCTCTGAATCAATCGTCTGCGGTGGATGCCGGTTTAATCAGAGCTTCCCTAATTCAAGGCAGCCCCGCACATGCGCTTGCTGCATGGTGCGGGGCTGCCCTTGGCACAGGAATATTTGGAGGACGCAGACGCGTCCTCCGATTTTTTTGCGCAGAGTTAACAAGCTCATCATGCAGACGGGACCTGCAAGGACTGCGCGGCGGCCAGATCGTCGTCAGCGCGGAGGATACGGCACTGATGCCGCGCAACGGCATCGGCCTGAAGGCGGACGGCACGGTCGTCACCTTCGTCGCAGACGGCGACCAGCGCCCTGAAGAATGCCACCGTGGAGCTGACGCAGCTCAACACGCAGTTTGGCGAGCCGACCGTTGCATTCGCGGCAGGCCGCATGGGGACCGTTTTGCATTCTCCGGTTTGAATCTTCGCCGATGTGGATATGCTTCCCACAGGATATTTCAGAAGGGAAGGATCAAAATGCGAAAAAGCAGAGTGCAGCGCATCTGGGAGAATGCCGTGGTGTTCTACCTCGGCGGGATGTTCTACTGCACGGTGGAGCTGCTGTGGCGGCAGTGGACGCACGGGAGCATGTTCCTGCTGGGCGGACTGTGCTTCTGGACGGTCAGCAGCCTCGGGCGGCGCGTGCGTATGCCGCTGCTGGCGCAGATGGCGCTGGGTGCGTGCATCGTGACGTTTTTTGAATTCTGGACGGGCGTGCTCGTCAACCGCGTGATGCACCTTGGCGTGTGGGACTATTCCGCCGCGCCGTTCAATCTGCTCGGGCAGATCTGCCTGCCGTTCACGCTCCTGTGGTTCCCGCTGTGCGGCATCGGTATCCTGCTCGACCGCGGCATGCGCCGCGCCCTGTTCGGCACTCAGGCCCCGCAGCTGCGGTGGGTGTAGGAGACCAAAAAATGCCCGTCACGGCCGGTTGACTGTGACGGGCGCTTTGCGAATAAGTGCTTTTGCGGTTTTTCTGCATAGTTCAAGTGGACACAACACATTATTCTAAGGAACCTCTGATTCAATTGCAAGAGCGGTCAGCGAGGGATTTTGTTCCAAATTGAGGTTTGGAAATTGCAGGAATACTTTGTGTACCCGCAAGGGGCATGCCGCATCCGTAAGGCGGCAAAGCCGCCAACGGCTGCGCAATATTTCAAGATTTTCAAACCGATCAGTTGGGGCGAAAGACCCGCTGAGCGCCGCAGCCGATTGATTCAGAGGCTCCCTAAATATTCCGGAACAAAATAACACGGTGCAGCCTTTTTGGGGGCCTGCACCGTGTTTTTCCGGGCTTCAGAGCGTTTTTTCCTCCGGCTCGTTCTGCGCGGGGTTGCACAGCAGCTGCAGACTGCTTGCAGCCATGGTCAGCAGCAGGGCGACTTGAATACCGGCGTCGTTCGCGCGGCCGCACAGGCAGTCCACGATGGAGATGGCCGAGAAATAGACCGCGCACAGCGACCAGAACAGCGTGATGCGGCGCTTGCCTTTGCCAAAGCTGAAGCCTGCGAGCTGGAAGGCTGCCAGCATGCAGCTGATGGCGGCGAACAGGTGATAGACGAAGTCGTTGAGCGACGGATCGGTGCTCCACTTCTGAAAATTCACGATGAGGCGTACGATCAGATAGACGCTCACGATCATATACAGCAGCGGAGAGGGCTTCTCGTGCCGCAGGCACTTGCGTGCAAAGGCAACAAGCGTGACTGCGCACACGACGCCGAGCAGCGGGATGAGCAGGTTCATCGTCTTCTGCAGCTGCGTGAGGGCGAGGGCCTCATCCTCCGTCTTCGGCAGGGATGCATAGTAGAGCATGACGCCGCCGATCACGAAGCACAGGGCCGAGGCGATGTGCAGGATATTCGGCAGCTTCCCACCGGAAAAGATCTCCTCCCAGCGCGTCTGGCGGCGCAGCGGCCGGATCAGAACGGCCAGCGCGGCCAGCACGGCCACGCTCAGCACGGCGATGACGAGATAGAGGTAACGCCCCGGCAGGACGGCGCCGTTGCTTTTGATATCGTTGCTGAGCTGCACCCAGCGCAGGATCGCTGCGAGCACGGCTGCGCCGCCGGTGATGCCGAGCAGTGCGGCTGCACGGGTGGACCCGAGTCTCTTCATGGTAATGGCCTCCCATTCAAACATTAGCCATTAAATTATAGCACAGCCGGGACAAAAATCCTATCCTTTTTGCTGGGATTTGGAAAAATCATGGCCATTCGCTTGACGGGGCACCCTGTGATAGGATATCATGAAAAGAAAACGACAAGGAGGGCACAGCCATGGAGCAGAAGGAACTGCTGACCGTGATCGTGGCGGATGACGAGACGGAGCTCCGCGAGGCGGTGTGCAGCATGATCCCGTGGAAGGAGATCGGCTTCCGCCTCGTCGGGAGCGCCGGAAACGGCCTTGATGCCCTGCAGCTCGTCGAGCAGCTGCAGCCGGATCTGCTGCTGACGGACATCCGCATGCCCTATATCAGCGGCGTGAGTCTGGCCCAGCAGGTGCGCGAGCTGCGGCCGCTGACGCAGATCGCCTTCCTGAGCGGCTATGATGACTTTGCCTATGCCCAGAAAGCCATTGAGTATAATGTCATCAGCTATCTGCTCAAGCCCATCAGCATGCGGGAGCTGACGGAGGCGCTGGCGGAGATCCGCGGGAAGATCCGCCGGAAATTCGCCCGCCTGCTGCCGCAGAAGCCGGAAAAGAGCGGCTGGCGCGAGCTTTTGCTGCCGCTGCTGCTCGACGGCTTTGCCGAGGAGGCGCAGCAGGACGATCCCGCGCTGCTGGCCTCTCTGGTCGGCGCGGGCATTCTGGCTGCCGGGCAGGAGCGGTATTCTCTGACGGTCCTTGCCATCCGGCTGGAGCAGGACGGCCAGAACCGCACAATGCCGGATATGGCCTATACCGTGGACATGCTGCTTGGCAGGCTCTGCCGCAGCCGGAGCGTATATTCCGGCGGACGCCTGCTGACGCTGCTGATCGCGGAGGAGGAACTGCGCGGACTGGAGCTTGCCATCGACGAGCTGCGCCAGTCCTTCGCCCGTGTGCTGGAGCTGCGGGCGATCGTGGGCATCAGCCACCCGTTTACGAGCTTTTGCCGCTGCCACGCTGCCAGCCGCGAGGCGGTGGACGCCCAGCGCTTTGCGGGCGAGAGCGGCATCTATCACATTTCGCAGATCGCGGCGGAGAGCGGAACGGCGCCCTTTCTGCCGCCCTGCTGCAGAAGACGGACCTTGCCCGCAGAATGTTCAGCTGGATGCCGAACATCCCCACCTGGGCCGGTATCTGCATCGCCATTCTTGCGGTCATCGCCATCGGTGCGATCATCGGCTTTGTCAACGGTTTCTTCGTTGCAAAGTTCAAGCTGCATCCCTTCATCGTCACGCTGGCCACGCAGCTCATCACCTATGGCCTGCTCCTCGTGTTCTTCATGCTCAACGATAACAACGGCCAGCCGCTGTCCGGCCTGTCCGACGGTTATTCGAGCTTCATCAAGGGCAAGATGATCTCCATCGGCGCTGTCAGCCTGCCGTGGTATGTGCTTTATGCCATCATCCTGCTTGCCATCACCTGGTTCCTGTGGAACAAGACGACGTTCGGCAAGAACATGTTCGCCGTCGGCTCGAATGCCGAGGCGGCCAATGTCTCCGGCGTGAACGTCTTCCGCACGACGGTCCTTGTCCACACGTTCGCCGGTGTGATGTACGGTCTGACCGGCTTCATCGAGGGCGCGCGCATCAGCTCCATCACGCAGTCCACCGGCCTGAACTATGAGTGCGATGCCATTGCGGCCTGCGTCATCGGCGGCGTTTCGTTCGTCGGCGGCACCGGCAAGATCAGCGGCATCGTGCTCGGCGTTCTCATCCTGCGTATCATCTTCGCTGCGCTGACTTTCCTTGCCATCGATTCCAGCCTGCAGTACATCATCAAGGGCCTCATCATTCTGGTCGCCTGCTCTCTGGATATGCGCAAGTACCTCGTCAAGAAGTAAAGACAACAGCTGCTCCTCCGGGCCTCCTGCCCGGAGGAGTTTTTATATTAAAAGTAGGGGCGGGGCATGCCCCGCCCGTCCGCGAAGCGGCAATCGGCTCGCTAATTCGGCGTAGCGCACCATTCCCAACGCCGTGTTTCCCCGATGTGTCATTGCGAGGAGCGAAGCAACGTGGCAATCTCGCAGTACCCGGTCGAATAACAGAAAGGCTGCGGCGAATACAGTAACTTTACGCTGCGGGGCGCCGAGGACGCCGCCCCCTACAACGCCCGCCCGGAAGCCTCGCAAAATTTTCCGCTTTCTACTTCCTGCATGCCCCGTCCCTGCAGGGCTCCCATAAGCCGTGTAGGTTTGTCAAACATATTGTACAGCGAACTCGATAGGAGAAAGCCAGTGT
>ERZ791908.345-NODE-345-length-54845-cov-25.839131_pt1 | contig 54845 bp, 63 predicted proteins | sample MGYA00510144_ERZ791908 | MGnify/ENA primary metagenome ERZ791908 (study PRJEB30046, sample SAMN00792105) | human gut metagenome | study: EMG produced TPA metagenomics assembly of the A metagenome-wide association study of gut microbiota in type 2...
AAACATCGTCATGTTTCTATCTACCTTTATACTTTAGGGTGTTTGACAAAGAGCCGAAAGAATATCGGAATCAAGCCTCTATTAATCCTGTATTTTAAACTGTCTAATTTTTAGGTCTCACTTCACTTTAATAAGATACACTTTATTACTTATAAAGTGATATTTTCTTTTTATAATACTTTAAAAGCATCTTTGCATTTTCAGTAGTATCATAGCCCTTTTCCTTTAGCTTTTGACAGTATGAATTTGATCTTAGTTCACGGTTGTTAGCTATAGGTATTTTTATCTTTTGGACCCAATCTTTAGGAGAATCTAGTCTTTCAAAAGAAATGTTACTTACAAGATCATTTTCTGAAGAAATTGTATTAGATACTACAGCATCTAATCCGGACGCTGTCGCCTCTATTAGAGTATAAGGCTGCCCTTCATATAAAGATGGAAGAAGAAATAAATCCATTGCATTCAGCCATCCCGAAGTATCACTTACTGCACCAGTGAAGAATATATGTTTACGCAAAAACACATCACTATCGACACGTTTTTTTATTTTTTCAAAATTCACGCCACTTCCAACTAAGACTAAATAATAATTATCGCCTAGCTGTTTAATCAGATCTAGCAAAACAACCTGATTTTTTTGTCTATTAAATCTTCCCACATTTCCCAGCAAAATATCGTCTTTATTAAGTTTAAGTGTTTTTCGATAGTTTTCTCGCAGACTTTCATCAAAATGAAAATGTGACAAATTTATTCCATTTCTTATAACTAAAAATTTTTTCTGATGAAATAGCCACTTGCCCGCAGCAATGTTACATGCTACACGTCCATTGACTGTCAAATTAAAGATAGGACGTAATAATTTATTTATCTTCGTATGATCGGCAGTTGTATTATGGCTATGAGCTATACGAACTTTTATACCTGCAAACCATGCAGCTAAAAGTTCAATTGACATTGTAGTACTGTTACCATTTACATGAACAATATCATATTTTTCTTTTTTTAAAACTTTTATTAATTTCCAGAAGTATATTTGTGGCGAATTATCTCGCATGGGAAGTTCGATTAGTCTTATTCCTTTTGAAATTATTCTCTTTTTAAAGGCTTTTTTCACTTTATTAGGAGCAATAATAGCTACGTCTTCTCCCCACTTAGAAAAAAGATAACTATTATTTAAGATGAATGTAGATATACCATTTTCTTCTAGATTAACAGTATTAATTAGTGCAATCTTCATTTTTCACCTAAAGTTTAAAATCTACGAGATCATGTCGAGTTACCCGTTGATCCTTAGGAGGCAACTCTCTCCAATTACCATAATCATTTACTAGCATTTGTTCATAATATTTAGAAATCAAGAAATTGTGATTTTCAAATTTATGATCCTCAACTTCATCAAAAAACTTTCTGCAATACACATTTTTTTTAACGTATGGACCTGGAAAAATTCTAACATTTTTAGTTTTTTCTTTATCATACTTACACATTATGTCAAAGGCCTTATTCCTAATCTTTTTAGTATTATTTGGAATAAGATATTTAATCAGACCAGCAATTATTTTCTTTTTTCCTTTTCGTGCTTTAACAGATAAATACTTAGCCATAAACATATGTCTTAAGAAAATAAAGCTATTAAATTGTTTTTTAGCTTCTTTTTTATTATCACTTACATTATCAACAGGAAATATATCTATAAAAACTCCATGATTAATATTGTACTCAGCCAAATATGACTCCTTAAATAAGGTATTGTTAATTCGAATCTTATCAAACAAATATAAATACTCTGGATCAGTACTCATATCTTGATAAAAATACTTGGAAGGTAATTCTGTTTTACAAATTAATTTAAACTTCTCCAAGTCATCCCTTAGCATTGCTATATCCACATCATCATCCCAAGGAATAAATCCATTATGGCGAATCGCTCCCAATAATGATCCATCAATTAAAGTATATTTAATAGAGTGTCTTCTGCAAATCTGATCAATTACTGTCAGTGCTTCTAATTCTAAAGAGTGTATAGCTTTTAATTCATTACTTGATAACGTTTTTTTTGACATAAAAATCCTGAATCCGTTTAAAACTAAATTTTATTTTTTATGATATTTATTGCATTTTTCAACATTGAAATGGCAATTTTATTCTTCAACAAAACCAAAATTGCTCCGTACATAGGGACAGATAATATTACTGAAAAAACAGTTTTCCAAATCATAGAATCCCATCCCCATTGACATAGTAGACAAACAATTACTATTCCAATACAACCGATAATCGATTCTAAAAGATTTTTTAAGGTTTCCTTCTTAAATATAATCGGTTTAATAATATCTTTGCATGAATATCCATTCATTATCATTACACTCAGTTCTGCCAATACTGTGCTTAATGAAGTACCATCATATGACATTGTAGGTATTAAAATGAAATTCAAAACTATATTAATTACTGCTGTAATCAATGTGTTTTGTAAAACTCTCTTTTCTCTTTTAGCAGGAATCAACACACAATCTGAAAATATCCAACTAAAAATTGAGAAAATAATAGCCCACGTAATAATTCGAAGTGAATTTACAGATGGTAAAAATTTGGGGCCAGCAATTATTAAAACAACTTCTCGACTTAGCATTAATAGGCCAACCGATGCAGGCAATACTAATACACCTAAAGTGTTAATTACTCTAGTCAATACGTCATTATACTCTCTTCTCCTTCTTTGCCCCCATAGCATAGCTAACCGAGGTATTGTTACTGTTAAAACAGCAGAAAGTAGACTTTGTGCTATCTGATATATTTTTACAGACGTACTATAAATCCCAACTGCATAATCATTCTTCATCAATCCAAGAATAGTATTATCTGAATAAACATATATAGTTACGGCAACCGAAGAGGCAAAAATAGTCAATATTGGTTTTAAATGATATTTCCATCTAGTATTCAAAGTTAAACGAATATGAATAAAACTTCGAGCATGTACAAAATTAAGAAAATTTGAGCCAACACTAGCCAACACGGTTATAGCAGCATATATAAGATAATCTGACGGTCTTTTTACAAAAATAAATAATAAAATTATCGATAGGATTTTAAAAATTATACTTCTGATAGTAATGTAGGTATAATCTTCATAAATCGTATAAATCCATTCAGTCCCTAAAGTAGTAAATAAAATTTGGATACTAAAAATCAATATACAAGCTACATAATTATTTAGATTTTTAAATATTACTAAGCTCAATAATAATAATATGTATGCAATTACGGTAGCTAATATATTGATACTAAAAACTTCGCTCGAAAACTCCTCAATTTGTTCCTTATTATCTCTATACTTTGCACCCTCACGAACTGCATACGTAGCAATTCCTAATCCGGCAATCAATATAAAATAGCCAATATACGTATTAGAAAAATTATATATCCCAATACCATTAACAGATAAAACACGAGATATATACGGAAAAGTAATTAATGGAAAGATTAAATTTAATACACTTCTTAATCCATTTAAAAAAGCATTTAAACCCAATGACTTTTTTTTCATTACTTTTCTTCCTTAACATAATTTCTAATTTTTCTCGAAATTTTACCGATTCTTCCAATAATTACAAATATTGGATAACACTTTTTAAAAGATAAACATTCAATTTTATATCTGATATCATAGTTAGTTATCTTAATATTCTGAGTTAAAAATTCAATTAAATCGGGATACAAAAGAATTTGTTCTTTATTTAATCTATGAAATAAAGAAATTACATTAATCATTGTATTTCTTTCTAATTTAATAGCTAACGTAGGATAATTTTCTTTAAAGAAACTATACATTTCATAATGTGATAAAGCTGCATCTTTTATTTTTTTAGTAGACAGATTATGTGTCAAACTATCATTTCTTATTCTATAAAAATAAAATGGAGCGCTTTGAAAATATATGCTGCTAGCTTTGTCATACAATTTATACATAATTGATAAATCTTCTGTATAAATACGATCTTCTGGAAATTTAATTTTATCAAAAAGACTTTTTTTAAAGATTTTATTCCAAGGAAAAGCAGCTATATTGTTATCTAAAAGACTTTTCATTGCTTGAAATTTAGAAATCGCTTTAGCTTCATTAGGAATTTTTATATCATTTATCTTTGATACATCACTATTTCTTTTAAATTTTAAATATTTAAAAACCAGAATATCAAATTTATTATTTCTATCTGATATCTCTTTTTTAATGTATTTTAAACTCCCTTGATTAATTGCATCATCACTATCGATAAACCATACCCAGTCTCCCTTACTTTTCATTAGCCCATAATTTCGAGCACTAGAAACTCCTTCATTTTTCTTATCATAAACTCGAATTTGAGAATATTCAGACTGATACTTTTCCATAATAGCTCTACTACTATCAGTAGAGCCATCATTTACTATAAGTATTTCAACATCTGATATATCATTTTTAATTACACTATTAATACAAAATTTAATATACTTTTCTACATTATACATTGGAATTATAATGCTTAATAATGGCTTATATGGTTCGTCTGGTTTCATTTTTTATTTATATTTCTTCCTATATTTAATATATAAATTAAGTGTGCTTATCATTTAAGCGGGTTTTATTATCCTCATTTTTTTCGTTAATAGATACTAACGAAAATGGCAACAATAAAAATATGTTATATTCTAAGGAATAAAGGTGTTGATCTATTAAACTATCTAAAACTATAACAAGTAAAATAAACGGAATTATGTATTCATGTATTTTTAAACATTTATTAACTACATATCTATAACCTATTCCCACAAGGACTAATAATGCCAATCCATACGATAATAAAAACACATAGAAACTATTATCAATATAGAACCAGCCTTTGAAAAAAGAAGAAATATTAGTATAAATATCTTGCCCCCAGATAGAATATCCAAAAAATTCAATCCCCATTCTATTATTTGTTAATCTAGCCGAAGTAATTTGATTAATAAATTCAAGCACCGAATTATTTGGATATCTGATAAAAAGTTCCGTTACTAAATACGATAATAATGCACCTATAAAAAAGAGATTTTTAAGAATTGATTGTGTAAATTTAGAAATTTGAAAATCAGATTTAAAAATTTTTCTTTTTAGGAAGATAGTATACGGTATAAGTAAAAGTAATGTGAGACTTCCTAGTCTAGAATTACTTTCCACTAAAGTTATTATTGCTATAACAAATATTAATAAGTATAAGGAAGTATTATTACGTCCTTTCATCAAATTTAAATAGATCTTGGATAAAGTAATATATACTATCAGCTGAACTAAATCCGTTGGCATTCTATATCCAAACGTCTTTCTTCCTTGAAGTACCTGTCCATCTCCAACCAAACCTAAAATATAAGCTAATAACATTATTAGCAACACACTACAGGCAACCACAAAAAAAGTCTTCAATATTTTCTCAAAGTGTATATGATATGCACTTAAAATAAATATGATATTAACAAGTAAAACATAGTTATGATTGCGCTTAAAAGAAACTATAGAAATAACTGTTAAAAGAATAATAAAAATAAGAATTATTATTTTTATTAGCGTCAGCCTATTCACTGCATAATATAATTCATTAAAGTCCAAAATAACAAAGCTAAATATAGAAATAAGAAGCCCCAAAAATATAAATGAATATCTTATATATGGGGGAACAGGTAACAATGTATGACCCAGTAATTGCCCAACCAAAAATAAGGCTAATCCTAAACAATATACACTTTCTCTGCCAAGTTTTATTTTCATTTAGAAAACACCATTTCTTGCTTATTACAATAATTTAAGAAATCCTTATAGGATGAAAATCTTGTATGATAAGTACTAAGTTTTTTAAGAGTCTCATGATAATTTCCCATTAATTCAAGTTGGCTTCGATATTTTGTATATATGCGCGAAGGCTTAAACAGAAAGAAATACTCATCCATCTTTTCTTCTGGCGGATATGTCTTAAATCTTTTCTTGTACTCTAAAACGTATTCTACTGCCTCTTTTAATTGGCGTTTCTCTCTTTTATCTCTATATTCTTCAAGAGTCATTAGTTTTCGAGCGGGATTTCCTGCATATACAGAATTAGAATCAACATTTCCACTTACAACACTATTGGCACCAATTATTACATTATCACCAATATGTGATCCACCTAGAATTGTAGCGCCCCCTCCTATAAATACGTTATTGCCTATTACAGTTTTACGTTGATTTCCATAAATAATTCCATATTTTTTCTTCAACACAGACCAACTATAATCGTGAGTCAAAATAGTTACTGGGCCAGTCATTTGAACATAATTGCCTATTGTTAGTAAATGTGGATTTTGAGCATCGATATTCGTATGAAAAGGGCGAAAAATTTTAACACCTTTACCTATCTTGACTCCACATTTTCTTAAATATGTTATATAGCTTTCCTCTGTTGCCTTAGGACCTAGTATCCAACATTTGATTTTATTCTTTAAATTCACATTTTTCTCTATAAAATATACTCTAATTAAAATAATTACTAAAATTTCACTTATCTATTAATTTATAACCTTAGCTAATAAATATAATAAATAAACTTGCTTTCTTAAAATTAATGACAAAAAAATCCTTTGTTTAAGACCTAGTTTTTTTCTAGGGTATTTTTTTATAACAGATCTAATTTCAGGATCAGTACAAATAATATTAATTCTTTTTCGTGCTTCTCTTAAGCTTCTATTATTTTCTTGAAATATACATCCCGATAAATTAACAAATAGATTCCTATCAATTCTTAAAATAGTACTCTCACCATAATCTAAAGCTTTCATTTTGTTTAATAAATACTTATATAATTTTTTAGTTGCTATAAACTTATCTTCTCGATAAGAAGTACTTAAAGAAAATGCATTTTGTCGATATTTGTAATCAGATTTAGATATGATACAAGCATTTTTTACATATTGCATATAATCTATGTCAAATACAATATCTTCTGACATAAGTTTTCTTTCTGATGGGAAACGCAAATTATGCTTCATAATTATTTGATGCTTAAATAAACATCCCCAAACTGACATGTTAATACTATCGTGTTTACCTGGAGCAGAACCAATTAATCGAGGTAAAAGTTTGCGTTTAGCATCTGTCCCTTCAAAAAGCTGAAAATCATTAATATTTTCAAAAAGCACATGGCCTTCATCATTAACTTTTTGAAACCCACCTTTGCAATAATCACAGTTAAACTTAGTCATGCTATCATATAGATTCTTCAAAGCCTGAGGAGCAAGCCAATCATCAGAATCAACAAATGCTATATATTCTCCGTTAGCTATTTTTAACCCAGAATTTCTAGCCATTCCTAGTCCAGCATTTTTCTTATGAATAGTTTTTATTTGCGAATACTTATTAGAAAATTCATTACACAATTGACCACTTTTATCTTTTGAACCATCATCAACCAAAATAATTTCAATATTTTTATATGTTTGATTTAAAATACTATCTACACATTGTTCAAGATACTTTTCAACATTATATACAGGAACAATTATCGTAATAAGATCTTTTATAAAGTTATTATTCAAATCCATTTCCTCAAATTATCATTATAAATACTTATTCAAAATATGATGATACAAAGAATTATCATTTTTTATAAATTGGTCTTTCCAACTTAATTTAAACAAATATGTATTTTGTTCAAAAGTTTTAATTTTATTTTTCAATTCATCATTATACGGTTTATTAATATATTTTCGTAATTCAAAAGTTTGTGAATTATTTTTAGGAACTGTTTCTATTTGTCGTCTAGCATATTCATCATTTTGAGATATTATCTTTATAATATAATCAAACATAATATAATCTATAATTTCATTATATTCTTTCCAAAATTGAAAATGATAAATTGCAATTTTTTTCATCAAAATATTACGTGGTCTGCTTGACATGAAAAAAGTAGTCCAATTTCCATGTGAAGGATCCTTAGTTTTGAGATCCGTCCTAATAGTATAAAAATTGGATTTAAAAACCTCATCAGGAATTGGTTGAATATCTAAAATTGTAGCATCACACCATACACCACCATATATGTATAGAAGTAATGCCCTTATCATATCTGACAAATGGGTAATCGAAATACATCCCAAATCTACTTTATTCAATACAAATGTTGGTAAATTAACATAATCTTGAAAATTATCCTTAGTTATTAAAATCACTTCATGATTTACATTATTTCTTCTAATTGAATTAATACATGCTTTCACTATCTTCGGCGCTTGATCATATCCCTGCCACCACATAATCCATATTGGTTCTGAATTTAAACTCTGCTTTTTTTTAAAAAGGTTACTCTTTTTAAATTCTTTATTCAAAACTATACTAGACAATGCTTGTGTTATTTTATCTTCATTATATGCATTAATTTTAGTAGCCAAAACAGAATTACTCTTTAAGTATAATCTCCTAATGCCTTTGGTTATAAATAGACTAATACCATATTCTTTAATATAATTTACAATATTTCTTTTCATTGATCGTCACTTTAGCAATTAATTAATATCCAATCTTTTTGTATAAGCTGCGATTGATATCCATCATTGTTCCATCGAGATGGTGAAACAACTAATTTATTTTTAGACGTAGAAAGAAATTGTCCCCACCATGAAAAAGTTGAATTAGATAAAATAAAATGTTTGCAATTATACATCAATCTTAGAGTTTCATACACAGGCATATCTTGTGAAACAAATATTACATTGTCTCCGTTAAATCCTAATTTCTTTTTACACCAATTAATATCATCCGAAAATACAAAAAAAATAAGATCCTTCAATTTTTTATCTTCAAGCTTCTTTTTTGCCTTCCTATAATAGTCTGGTGTACAAACTGCAAAACTTCTAGCATTTTGATTATTAAAAAAATCTCCCCTTCGTACACTTACACATACAGAATTGCTACTCCTTATTTTTTTATTAAACTAATTTTCTTTTGTGTGGCCAAATTTTATCTATTCCTTCACGTACCCAATACACTCCACAATAATTTAGTAATTTTTGTCCAATAACTGCCTCTTTTGCTTTCATAGCTCTTGATTTATTTCTAAATAAGTAAATACCTAAACTCTTAGCTATAATCATTGTCTTTTGTAAGAAATTGCTTTCTTGAAAAAGCAATTTTCCGGTTCCCTTTCAATATGAATAAGGAACAGTTTGATAATCTGTTAATACATCATAACGTCCTTGTTGTACATCATAATTAGCAAATACTTTTTTTAAAATCAAAAGATAAATCAGAATCTCCAGTTTTTATAGATACATATCGTGTTACAGCATAATGAAATAATTGATTACCACATCTACCATTCATTTCTGTATAAATCATTTTTACCTCTCAATAATTTAATCTGTAACGAGCTCTTTTATAATCTCTTCTAATTTATAATTAAATCTTTTATTATTACTGCTTTCACCAGCATTTTTTGTCTCAGCAATTTGATCATAATTATCAATTGTCATTTTTAAATCATCAATATCGTATACAGGAATGATATTATTCATTCTCTCTGCAATTAACTTGGTAAAGTCAACTTGATGATTATTTACATGTTCATGAAACTTTTCTTGTCTAGGTACTACAATTGGAACCTTTCCAAATTGCAAAGCTTCAATAAAGCTGGAAGGTCCACCATGAGTAATTACAATTCGGGCATCCCTTAATGTCTGTTGCATTTTCTCAAATGACATCATCTTATGGGCTTCACAGTATTCAGGAATATAAGTACTGAAACCTGTTTGTACGATGACCTTTTCTTTAATAATTAAATCGTCTACTTTTTTAATAAGACGATTAAATGGTTGCTCATGTGTCCCCACTGTAACAAAAATCATTTTTTCATCTCCAAGCTAATATAATTGTAGATTTTATTAATGATATTTTTATCTATTCGTTCATCAAATTTTCTTGCAAAGAATGCACTAGTAGTAACTAATTTATCAAAATCACTTATTCGCCAAACATACGGATGAGCTGAATTTTTATTCCATCTCATTTTACGTTTGTTTGTATCAGCTAATCTTTTGACAAATAAAGAAGAAGTTGCAATGGTACTTTGAATAAAAATCTCATCAACTAGCCAACTTCTACAGTAATTATGATAAATTTCATCTTTTTTATCTAAAATATATTTAACACTATCATATGGCAAACTAAACCATTGTGATCCATACCTTAAGATAATATGATTTTTTCTAACTAAGTCGATTCCTATTGTTTCTTGTAATTGAGCATACACTTTATTTAGAAACCTTGCTAAATATTGCACAACAACGTGTTTATCACGCACATAATCTATCAAAATGTGTTTAACAGAAACTCTTTGGTATACTTTTTTATCCCACTTATTAGAATTTGATAATTTTCTAAATTCTATAAACAACTTATCTGATTTATCAAAATAAGAAATCAAATCAGATACAGGTTTCATTAATAGATCTTGTCCACTTATTAAATGAAAATATGAGTATTGCGAATATTTTGATGCTGCTTCTAACAATAATAATTCAACTTTAACTTGTGAAAAGCTTGCCCAATATACACTAAGTCGCGGTTTAACATAAATTATCGTGGAATATTTGACAAGCGATTTATAGAAGTTGTATTTAAAATCGGAGCATTTTTTATCTACATGTATAAAAATATCAATATACGGAGAATCTAATAATTGTAGGTTCTTCTCTAATACATAGGTATTCTTATGTACAATTATTAAGACAGCTTGTTTTAACATTAAAAAATACTTCCCAAATTAATAGCCTTAGGATAAACTTTCTTCATTTCTTCCCATTCAACAATAAAACAATCAGTAATTGGATAAACGAGTTTGCCAGTTAAAGTTGGCTTGTCATAACGGTCAAAAACCTCAATATAGACTGTTTTAGCACCCATCAATTTACCAATATAAAAAAATGGAACTGCTACTGCAGCTCCACTAGAAATAATAACATCAGGACGTTCTTTACGGAGTGCTTTAATAGCTAAGAAAGTATTTTTAATTAGATTCTTCAGATTACGATTAGTGGGATAATGACACCCATACATCTTCTCATCTTTAAGTTTGCTTCGAGCATCTTCCTTGTCAAAAGTTACCCAAAACCGATCTTTATTTTGCCAAAAAGGTTTTAACATGTATAAATGCGTTAAGTGTCCACCACTAGACCCAACTAAACAAACTTTCATAAAAGATATACTCCTTAATATGCTCCATTAGGATGAATAACCACCCCAATAGTCTTAATAATCAACTTTAAATCTTCCAATATTCCAGAATGGTTGATATACACGATATCAAGCCAAACCATTTCATCAAAGTCAGCTTCATTACGCTTGGTAACTTGCCATAGCCCTGTACATCCCGGCATCACAAGCATTCTCTGCTTATCATAATCGGTATACTCTTCTACTTCTGATGGTAGAGGTGGACGTGGTCCAACAAGAGACATATCACCGATTAACACATTCCAGAGCTGTGGCAACTCATCAAGACTATATTTTCTAATAGTATGCCCAATCTTAGTAATTCTTGGATCATCCTTAATCTTGAACATTGCACCTTCAATTTCGTTTTGATCTTCCAGTTGATCGATCATCTGATCGGCATTAACCACCATGGAACGAAATTTCCACATTTTTAATGGCTTTTCATTCTTTCCAATTCGTTCTTGTGAACAGAATGCTGGTCCACCGTCTTCATGTCATATTTTATTTGTACCTTCTTTAGAAGTATTAATATTATTATTTTGAGATACATTTTCTTCAGATTTTGAATTTACATCTTCAACTGGAGTAGTACTTTCAGCTTCTTCTGTTTAAATTGGTTGCTCAGTATTAACAGATGTTTCTGGATCTGTTTTTTCTTGAGTAGATACATCTGTATCAGTTTGCACAGTAGTTGTAGTACTATCATTAGTATTTTCAGAGTAATTAGCTGAAACTTCAGTATTATCAGTAGTTAAAGTGTCTGCTGTATTATTTTCTACAGGAACACTTTCTTCTACTACTGAAGTTGTATCATCAGTCATTTCATTTTGAATTCCTTCAGAGGCTGCTGAGACAATTGGCGCACTAGGACCAGCTAGTATGCCGAAACTTAATAACACTGCAAAGCACCCTTAGTCAATTTGCGAATAGCAAATTGCGTTTTCTTTGTCTTGAACATTTTTAGTACCTCCGTAACACATAATTAATATATTCTTTTTCCTTTCTTGGATACATTATATGACATAGTGTCACTTATTATATGACACAGTGTTACTTATGAAAATAAAAATAAAAGCACTTTAAAAAAACTTAACAAATAAAAAATTATGGTACTAACGCAAATCAAAAAGTTGACCTTTAAAGACTTGAGCAAATACACGTTGTGTCTTATTCATTGTATCAATGGCGTCAGTTAATTGTACTTCACCACCACGACCTGGTTTTTGATGTTCCAAAATGTCAAAAATTTCAGGTGTTAACAAGTAACGACCAATAATTGCCAAATCACTCGGAGCTTTATCAACATCTGGCTTTTCCACAAAACTCTTTACATTGTACAAGTCATCGGCAATCTTACCATCCGGTGCAATTACACCGTACTTAGAAACTTCCTTGTGTGGTACTTTCATAACGGCAATAGTTGAAGCATGAGTCTTGTCGTAATCGTTAATTAACTGCTTAGTCAAAGGAACTTTATCCTTCATTAAATCATCGCCAAGCATAATTACAAATGGTTCACCAGCAACGAAACTACGGGCACGATAAACAGCATCACCTAAACCTGCTGGGTGTGGTTGACGAGTATAGTACAAGTTTACGCCCAAATCAGTAACTTCTTGTGTTAACTTGAGCAAACCAGACTTGCCAGTCTTTTCCAAATCTTGTTCAAGTTCAGGATTTGAATCAAAATGATTTTCAATTGCTTGTTTATTCTTACCAGTAACAATTAAGATATCTTCGATTCCTGAAGCCTTAGCTTCTTCCACGATAAATTGAATCGTTGGCTTGTCAACAATTGGCAACATTTCCTTAGGCAATGCCTTAGTTGCTGGCAAAAATCTAGTGCCTAATCCTGCTGCTGGGATAATCGCTTTTCTTACTTTCATACTTTCTATACCTTCTCCAAAGATTATAATTAAATATATTTTAAAATATTCTTTAAAGTTTTGCGCGTTTTCTGCAGATTGGCAGATTAGAATACCACTGAATTTTATTTTTTATTAGCTTGCATTCCTACACTCAAAGGTATAATAAAAATCCTCAGCTGATTATCAATCAACTAAGGAATAAAAGCTTTATGCGATTTTACTGTCTACTTAACAGGTAATGTATCAAATCCAAGTGCGTGGTAACTTCTTTGTTATTCACATAAAAAGAATCTCCGCCACCATCATGTGCATATAGCTTTGTCATGTACTCCTCCTATGTTGTAATAAATCGTTTTAATGTCATTTTTACCCAAGAATCAAAAAAGCACCCCAAAGGGATGCTTCCTTAAAATCTTACTTATTCAATTCATCAAAGAAACCTTGCTTCTTCAAGATCTCTAAATAGCGGTGAACCGCATCTGTCCACACCGGCAATGGCTTAAAGCCGTTCTTCACCAACTTACTCTTATCAAGGCGTGAGTTGAATGGACGAACTGCCTTGGACAAACCGTATTCAGCGGTAGTGACTGGCGTTACCTTGGTGTCGTAACCGGCTTGGCGGTAGATTTCCTTGGTGAAATCGTACCAGGAAATGTAGCCAGTCTTGGTACCATTTTCATCATAGCCGCTAGCCGTATCAGGCAATTCTGAATTGGTTGCGTGGTAGTAACCGTACTTGTCGGTTTCGATCATGTCGACTAGCAAGCGAGCCAAATCAAGGGTGTAAGTTGGGGTACCGATTTGGTCATCAACAACCTTAACTTCATCGTGGGTTGAACCAACTTTAAGCATAGTCTTGATAAAGTTGTGACCATTCACGCCAAATACCCAAGCGATACGAACAATGAAGTACTTGTCCAAAGTATCGGCAACAGCCTTTTCGCCGCCTAACTTGGTTTCGCCATAAACATTCAATGGCTTGTAACCCTTGAAATCTGGCTTCCAAGGTTCAGTACCCTGACCATCGAATACATAGTCGGTTGAAAGGTAAACCATTGGCACATCGAGTTTTTTAGCAACATTAGCAATATTTTGCGTACCGCCAACGTTAACCTTGCGCACAGCTTCGACCTTGTCATCGTCTTCAGCCATATCAACAGCGGTCCACGCAGCACAGTGAATAATCACATCGGGATTCACTTCAGTGATCACCTTGTTAACTGCATCTGCGTCGGTGATGTCTAAAGAAACGTATGGCATCTTGGTAACGGCAGTGCCATCGGCAACGCCAGCATATTCGGGAGCAAGGTCTGAGCCAACGCCTTCATAGCCGCGCTTAGCAAGTTCATTCATTACGTCATGGCCAAGTTGACCATTAACTCCAGTTACAAAAGCTTTCATTAATCAATCTACCTCGCTAATTAAAACTTAAAGGTATCTTTCAAACCTTTCCATTCTTGGTCACGTTCTACTAAGTTCAACTTAGTGCCGTCGTCCAAAGTGTAGCCGCTAGCATCTGCGCTGCCTGGGTAGTCACCCTTAACATGTGGCCACTTAATGCCGATCTCAGGATCGTTCCAAGCCATACCACCTTCATCGTTTGGGTGCCAGAAGTCATTAACCTTGTAGCAAAATTCAGCAACATCACTCAATACAAGGAAGCCGTGTGCAAAACCTTGTGGGATCAAGAATTGCTTCTTGTTTTCAGCAGTTAATTCAACACCGTACCACTTGCCGTAGGTCTTTGAGTTACTTCTAAGGTCAACGGCAACATCGAAGACGCTACCGCGAACGGCACGAACCAACTTAATTTGTGGGTAATGCTTTTGGAAGTGTAAACCACGAAGAACACCCTTAGTTGAACTTGATTGGTTGTCTTGAACGAAGTTAATGCTAAAGCCGGCTTCCATCATGTCTCTTTGGTTAAAAGTTTCCATGAAGTAACCACGATCATCACCGTGAACAGTTGGGGTGATAACTGCTAAACCTTCAATACCGCCGACATTCTTTTCAACTTTAATTTGTCCCATTGTAATCTTCTTTCCTTATTAAAAACTAATAACGTAATTTGCCTTCGGCAACAGACTTCAAGTGTTGACCGTAAGGACTCTTGCCGTAATGCTTTGCAGCTTCAAGCAACTTGTCCTTGTCAATCCAGCCGTGAATATAGGCAATTTCTTCAGGAGCTGAGATTGAAACGCCTTGACGTTCTTCAACCATCTTAACGTAGTTGGATGCATCAACTAAACTTTGCATCGTACCAGTATCAAGCCAGGCATAGCCACGGCCAAGAAGTTGAACATCCAAGTTGCCTTCTTGAAGGTACATGTCGTTCAAACTGGTAATTTCAACTTCGCCACGTGCACTTGGCTTAACCTGAGCGGCCTTTTCACTAACACCAGCTGGGTAGAAGTACAAGCCAGTAACAGCGTAATTGCTCTTAGGATGTTCAGGCTTTTCTTCGATTGAAATTGCCTTGCCATCCTTGTCAAAATCAACCACGCCGAAACGTTCTGGATCGTTGACATAATAACCAAAGACCGTTGCTCTGCCGTTTCGTGCATCCTCAGCAGCTTGCTTAAGCAACTTGGTAAAACCGTTGCCGTAGAAAATGTTGTCGCCCAAAATCATGGCACAAGGTTCACCGTTGATGAAATCTTTACCTAAAGTAAATGCTTGGGCCAAACCATCTGGACTAGGTTGAACCTTGTATGATAACTTAACACCGAATTGTGAGCCATCACCGAGCAGCTTTTCAAAACGTGGCGTGTCTGCTGGCGTAGAAATGATCAAAATATCCTTAATCCCTGCAAGCATCAAGGTTGATAGAGGATAATAGATCATTGGCTTATCATAGACAGGCAATAATTGCTTACTGGTTACTAAAGTTAATGGATAAAGACGAGTGCCTGAACCACCCGCTAAAATAATGCCCTTCATAAATTTAGTCCTTGTCTAAAACCTTTCTGTTACCATACATTTCTTCGTAGTAGTTTTGGTAGTCGCCAGAGATGATGTTTTCCCACCATTCTTTGTTGTCGAGATACCATTGAATGGTCTTCTTGATACCATCTTTGAACATGGTTTCTGGTAGCCAGCCAAGTTCCTTGTGAATCTTATCTGGATCGATAGCGTAACGACGGTCGTGACCTTTACGGTCAGTAACGTGTTCAATTAATGAGTATGGCTTATCCAAGTAATCACAGATGAGCTTAACGATATCGATGTTGTGCATTTCGTTGTGACCACCGATGTTGTAGATTTCACCTGGCTTGCCCTTTTCCAAAATTAGGTCGATTGCCTTGCAGTGATCTTCAACGTAGAGCCAGTCACGGACGTTTTCACCGTCACCGTAGACTGGAAGCTTTTCGTTGTTCAAAGCTCGTTGGATCATCAATGGAATCAACTTTTCTGGGAATTGATATGGTCCATAGTTGTTAGAGCAACGTGAAATAGTTACTGGCAAGCCATAGGTTCTGCCGTAGGCACCAACAAGCAAATCGGCACTGGCCTTGCTTGATGAGTATGGGCTTGAAGTGTGAAGCGGTGTGTCTTCATGGAAGAAGAGATCTGGACGATCAAGTGGCAAATCACCGTAAACTTCGTCAGTTGATACTTGGTGGAAACGTTTGATGCCGTACTTGCGACATGCATCCATCAAGACTGAAGTACCAATAATGTTGGTTTCAAGGAAAATTTCTGGATTTTCGATTGAACGGTCAACGTGGCTTTCTGCAGCGAAGTTAACGACTACATCTGGCTTTTCTTCTTCGAATAACTTGTAAACACCGGCACGGTCGCGGATGTCTAACTTAACGAACTTGAAGTGAGGATTGTCCATCACGCTCTTCAAAGTAGACAAGTTACCTGCGTAAGTTAAACTATCCAAACAAATAATGTCATAATCAGGATGCTTCTTCATCATATAGAAGATGAAGTTAGAACCGATAAAACCGGCTCCTCCAGTAACAATAACCTTCATAGAATTCCTCCGACTTAATACTTAATTCATCTAGATTGTACAACCTTACGTTACGTAACTTTCAAGGGCAAAAAGAAAAAACACTCATAAAAAAATGAGTGTTTAGGGACCATTGTCCCGCGTAAATTTTCTAAAGAAGCTTTTCTCCCAGTAACTATTATTATGTTACAGATTTAATTAAATCAGGAAAATATCTGCATCCCTCAAAATTTGACATTTATACTCAACCAACTAGAATAAACGATAAGATAAAAACAATTGCTCTTTAGCAATGACTGCTTTATCATGTGCAAAAAGTCTCTCATTACTCTTTAGTAGTGTTGAGACTTTTTTAGTATCATTAGAATACAAATCCAACATAAGTAAAAGAAAGAGAAAAGAAAGAAATACTATTATATCAACGATTCACGCAGTTCATTTTCTCGAATAAAAAGAAAGAGAAAAGAATTGACATTTTATATGATTTGTGCAGCTTAATAGTTAGCTTTCATAATATATATTAGTGATCTGATTATTTCCTAGCAGCAAAAAATCCGGCATCTTTGGTAATGCTAAAGCCACCACTAACCTTCTGTTCAACATACTGTTTGAATTCTTGGTAGTGGTTGAGCAGGATCTCGTTCTGGTTGCCGTGACAGGAAAGAATATATGAAATAATCGGCGTTGCTTCGGAGATTTCGATGGCGTCGTGGTACTTCTTGCAGGTGACGTCGTTAAAGAACTTACTCAAGATCTGTTTGCCGTTGTCTAAACCGAAGCGCTCGTACAAATTGGTGGATGATAAAACGATGTTGGAATTGAAGTTCTGGACTAGATCGGTGATTTCTTGCATGTGGCGTTTAGAGTACGTGCTGCATACGAGGGATGCACCGGGCTTGAGCACACGACGAATCTCATGCAGCGCTAACGAAATATCATCACAGTAAAACAGCATGTGGTTAGCAATCACTAGATCAAAGGTATTGTCAGCAAAAGGGATCTTCTGCGCATCGATCACAGCATATTGAAATTCAGGCTTATCGCCAATCTCATTCTTGGCATCAGCCAACATCCCTTCAGAGATATCTGACAAAATAATATTCACACCAGCTGGTACCTGATCAATATTCTGTGACCATAACGCACCATTACCTGCACCAAGTTCAAGCACCTTCATCCCTGACTTAAGGTGCAAGTTACTAAATAGCCATGGGAACCAGCCTTCCTTATTAACAGAATAATCGCGATGCAAACGAATGCGGGCAGAAATATTCGTAGCGTTCTTATACTGCATACTGAGCGATTGATTCATTGAAGTTAAATGAATTAAGTTAAGCATCTTCGACCAATCAACTTGATCATTGCGATTGAGTGCCTGACTAGTTGAGTCGATGGCATTCACCACATTCTTCATCTCTTCGAGTCGTTCTTCGGCAAGACGCTTTTGAATCTGGAGTGAATTGCGGAATAATTGCTTATCTCCTGATCCAATCGTCATTTCACGGATATCGCTGAGTGAAAAGCCAAGATACTTTAATAGTAGAATCTGTTGCAACTTAGCAAAATCTTGGTCGGTATATAGCCGTGCACCACCTTTAGTGTGCGTTGCCGGCTTTAGTAAATTTTTCTGATCATAATAGCGAATCGTGCGAATCGAAACATGCGCCTTCTTCGCAAATTCGCCACTTGTGTAGTATTGAGACATATTTTTATTTTCCTCAATATAATCCAAAAACCTTAGATCTCGTAATACATAGCTAACGGCTTAATAACTAGCATTCCAACTTTAGCAATAGAAAAATTAAATAATAATACATTAGCAATTGAAGAACTTATTTGACCAATATCATTTACTTCTGCTTTCATTGGATTTTCTTTCAATTCATTTTCTATAATACCTAAAATATGCATTTTTCTTGGACTGTTTGCAATACTGGTTAATTGAGCAGGATTCATCCTAAAATTTTTAATTTTTGTATACGCTATACAGTCATCTCCAGCCAAGACTATCGTATTTGGAAATACTTTCTTGCCATATTCACCAAATAAATTTATGTAATCTAATCCATTTAATCCATCAATATTATCAGCCTTAATTTCTCTAATTTCTTGATTTCGTTTTTGCTTTAAGGAAGGATTCTTTGCAATTGCCTTTCTATATTTTTCTTTCACTTCATTAATATCATCTTCCATACCGATTTGCATAACTTTTTTTAATAACTCATGATCAGTGGAATTAGATATAGTTTCAAAATCATACAACTTGGGAGACTCCGTAATATTCACAACATCTCCTACAGTTATATCGTCATATTTCATTTTTATTTTACCTTGAAGATTTTCTTCTAATAAGGTAACTATATAATCATTTAATACTGTATTAATTGCAGTTTGATCCGTGTTCTCAATACCCTCGTCTTTAGTCGAATTATAATGCAGTGTCAGACTTCCTTCAGCCTTAGCTAAAAAAGGTATCTTTCCCTCTCCTCCACCTTTAGTTTCACCACCTGTAGTTGTGGAATGACTTAAGGTATTTGAATTTGATTCTGTAATCGTTTTGCCCGTTGTTACTCCTTTATTTTGTTGTGCCAGCAGTGAATTAATTTCAACATCGTCTATGTATAAATATTCTCTCATTTCATTTTTCCATTTCTATTAATCTAATAGGATTAATACCACATATAGATACTTTTCATTTACCAGCACAGTATATAGTATTCAAATAGTTTTTTCTATATTTTACATTATCAATTTTATATTATGTTTTGATCTACCTTTTTCCATTTTAAAATATCTATCAAAAAGCAATATAATTCTACATTTCCGGACTTGGCAACAAATTCAATCTTTGTTCCAACACTAATCTATTAACGATATTTTCACCATGTTGATCGGATAATGTTTGACCATAAGAAGTCAACAAATTAACTATATGACGAAGAACGGTTCTCTCTGATTCTCTATCTTTTAAACTCTCATTATGAGTATGGTAATAAAAATCGTAAGCGTCAAAAACTGAGGTATCTTTCTTTACCCTTGCCTTTCAGCTATCCTTATCTCATAAATTTTAGGAGGTAAAGAAAATGCTGGAAAAGCAACAACCCATTGTAGCTCTGAATCACCCGCAAAGACCTAAGAAAATTCGTCCGTCACACAGCAGCCTGGTGCTTGCTCTAAAAAAGGATGATCTTGAACTAAATCTGTATAGTTCTATGGATCCGGAGCTTATGAACAAGATTTTAAGCAAGGTCCTTTCATGATCAATCTATCCGATTTAGGTCAGGTTTACATCGTTTGCGGTAAAACCGACATGCGGCGCGGAATTGATACTTTAGCTAGTATGGTAAAAGAAAAATTTAATCTTGATCCTTTTTCTGGTCAGGTATTCTTATTTTGTGGCGGAAGCCAGGATAGATTCAAAGCTTTATACTGGGACGGCCAAGGTTATTGGCTTCTTTATAAAAGATTCGAAAATGGCAAGATGAACTGGCCTAAAAACCAGGATGAAGTTAGAGAACTTGGCCCTGAGCAAGTAGACTGGCTAATGAAAGGCTTCTCGATTGAACCGAAAATTAATGAAGCAGCTGCACGTAATTTCTATTGATTTTACGTGCAGTTTTTCGTATTCTTATAACTATCGAAAAACGAGGAGGCTATTTCATCATGTCGTCAGAAACAACTTTAGAAAAAATCATTCAAGAACAAGCTATAACTATTCGCAACTTAACTGAAGAAATTTCTCTCCTCAGAGAACAAGTAGCGTATTTAACGCAAAAGAGATACGGAAAATCTTCTGAACAAATGCCTACGTCTGGTCAAACCAGTTTGTTTGGAGAAACAAACCTTGGTGAAGATGGAGAACTTCCCAGGAGACGACCAAGAAGAGACTATTACTTATAAACGTAAGAGACATAAAGCTAAGAGACAAGTTGTCTTAGAAGCTTTTCCTTCTGAAAAAGTGCATCATGAGCTATCAGAAGAAGAACAATACTGCTCAGATTGTCATGAAAAGCTTAAAGAGATCGGATCATGGCCCGCATGTAAAGAATTAGTCTTTATTCCAGCTCAACTTAAAAGATTAGATCACATCCAGCATGCTTATAAGTGTGAACACTGCAGCTTGAATAATGAAACAGATAAGATCATTAAAGCTCCTGTTCCTAAAGCGCCACTAGCTCACAGCTATGGCTCAAGTTCAATCATCGCTCGTACCATTTATCAAAAATATGAATTAAAAGTACCAGCTTATCGTCAAGAAAACAATTGGCAAAAGATGGGACTGCCTGTTCAACGCCAAGATTTGGTTAACTGGCAAATGAAAGTCACAGACTATTACTTCAAGCCACTTTATAGTCTGCTTAAAGAAATATTGTTAACTCAGGCAGTCCTTCATGCCGATGAAACGAGTTATCGTGTTCTTGAAAGCAGCACTCAGAAGACATACTATTGGACCTTCTTATCAGGTAAACAAGAGAAGAAGCCGATAACTCTTTATCATCATGATCCTCATCGTAGCGGTCAAGTCGCGACTGACTTTCTAGGCAATTACTCAGGATATTTGCACTGCGATATGTGGCAAGCCTACAAGCAATTACCTGAAGCAACACTAGTCGGTTGTTGGGCTCATGTTAGAAGAAAATTCAAAGAAGCGGTACCTCCAACTACTAAAGGAAAATCCTTATCAAAGCAAGGCGTTCATTACTGCAATCAGATGTTTACTCTAGAGAGATCTTGGGAGAACCTTTCTAGTGAAGAATGCCATCAAAAACGCCAAGAGAAACTAAAGCCACTATTTGATGAATTCTTCAAATGGTGTAGAACAAATCAGCCTTTGGTTTTACCAGGATCAAAACTAGGCAAAGCCATTGCTTACGCACTTAATCATGAAGATACTTTCAAGAATGTTTTGCTCGATGGCAGACTTGTTCTTTCAAACAATCTAGCAGAACGTGCAATCAAGACTTTGGTGATTGGCCGCAAGAATTGGTTATTCTCACAAAGCTTTGAAGGTGCCCTGTCTTCAGCTATAATTTTGAGTCTGATTGAGACCGCAAAGAGAAATAATTTAGATCCAGAGAAATATATTGAGTATTTACTTGATCAATTACCAAATGAGGAGAATCTGACAGACAAAGAGACGCTGTCGGCTTATTTGCCATGGGAAAAAGAAGTTCAAGAACAGTGTAAATCAAGAATAGAACGAAGAAAGGCAGCTTAGCTGATCAATCGATGATCAGAACAAGGCTGCCTTTTCAATATACTTTGTTTTTAGACGCTTACAGTGTATTACACTTCTGAAAGCAATACACTCTTTTATTTGTCCATTTTTTCTTTTATTAACTTCTTAGCCTCATCCACAATAGGCGCTCTTAGCAGCATCACCATAACACCGTAAATCACAACACCAACAATAACTTCGAGTCCCATCATTAGCCAAGAATCTTTCAAGTGTGTATTCATCCAAAAAACTGGCAAAAACATTACTACACCAGAGACCAAATACTTCCATAGGCTGTTAAATAGAGTCCTATAGCTCAACAAACCACGAACCGCAATCAGTTGATACAAAGTAACACTAATTTCGGACAAAACAGTTGACCACATGGCACCATTCAAACCATAAAAGTGAATCAACGGGAAATTTAAAATTATGTTTACTACGGCACCCACTGTAACAGAAATTGTAAATTGCTTCTGATGGTGAATTGGTAATAGGTACTGCACACCAAGTGCATTACTCCAAGCAATCATCAAAATTACGATGGATTCGATCATCATCGCTGGACCTACTGGACCATAGCCGGGACCATAATATTTTGGAGCTAATGTTAAGGAGATTGCTGCCAAGCCAAACATCATTGGCACAGCCATAGCCGATACAAAATCAAATGACTTATACAGCATTTGATTTACTTTCTTCATGTCACCATGCGATACTGCATTAGCTACATGTGGCAACATTACCGTACCAGTTGCCGTCACTAAAGCTAAAACCAACTTCACTAAACTATCAGAATATTGATAATAACCAGATGCTGTTTCATTAACCATGACACCCAACATTGTGCGATTTAATTGCACATAAACTTGAGTAGCTATTTGCGGTATAAAAAGCTCAATCATAGGCAAAAAATGAATCCATGGATTTAAACTTCTAATCTTAACCCTTGGCAAATCCCGATAAATATCAGGCCATAAAGTTAAATTACCTAACAATGTTGATAATGCCAAGACTACAATGTATAAAGTTACATCATAGGGTCCCTTGATAAAAACGAAGATCGCTATCATTGATACAATCTTTACCAGTGAGTTCTTTAAAACCGTTACTTTAAAGTTTTCAACACCTTCATAAAACCAAGAAATGTCAAAAGCCACAGCAATTAGATTAAGCGACTGAGCCAACATATAATCAAACTGTCGAGTATAAAAAATAAGGAAGATTTCAAAAGCAATAATTGATACAAGAGTCATTATTGTTTTAACTATTTGAATCTCCCAAAAAGTTTTGGCCATTTTAGTTCGATTATCTCGAACATAGGCTATTTGCCGATTCCCATAATAACCAATTCCCATACTAGCAAATAAGATAAAGTATTGAATAATGGAATTTGTAAAAGCATTAGCACCTACACCTTCAGGTCGTAATACACGACTGACATATGCCGATGTAATAAGCGGAACTATTATTGCTAATACTTGATATCCTACATTATAGAGATAATTTCGAATGACCTTCATTTAAATTTTACTCACCAAATTCTTTGTGAACTGCTTTTAATGCAGCTTCAATAACCTGATCCATATTGTAATACTTATATTGACCAAGACGCCCACCAAAGATAACTTTATCTTGCTTCTCAGCTAATTCAGCATACTTAGCATACAATTCATTATTACGCTTATTATTTACTGGGTAATAAGGTTCATCGCCACGATGCCAATCAGCTGGATATTCACGAGTAATAATAGTCTTACCTTGATCACCCTTACCGAATTCAAAGTGCTTGTGTTCAATGATACGAGTATAAGGAATTTCAGCTTCAGTATAATTAATTACCGCATTTCCTTGGTAATTATTCACATTCTTTTCTTCAGTTTCAAAACGAAGTGAACGATATTCTAGTTCGCCTAATTTATAATCAAAGAATTTATCAATCATGCCAGTGTAGACAATTTTGTCATAATTCTTCAAATATTCATCTTTTTTGTCAAAAAAGTCAGTATTTAATTTAACCGTGATATTGGGATCATCTAACATCTTTTCAACCATCTTGGTATAACCACCAATTGGAATTCCTTGGTAATCATCGTTGAAGTAATTATTATCATAAATTAATCGAACTGGAAGACGCTTAATGATAAAAGCAGGAAGTTCGGTACATTTTCTGCCCCATTGTTTTTCAGTATAACCTTTGATTAACTTTTCATAGATATCTCTACCAATCAAAGAAATGGCTTGTTCTTCCAAGTTTTGAGGTTTCTTACCTGCCATTTCTTGACGTTGTTCATTGATCTTCGTCATAGCTTCCTGTGGCGTTCTAACACCCCACATTTCACTAAATGTATTCATATTGAATGGCAAGTTATACATATGTCCTTTGTAATTAGCAACAGGACTATTAGTATAACGATTAAAGTCTGCAAATTGATGAACGTAATCCCAGATCTTCTTATTAGAAGTATGGAAAATATGAGCACCATACATATGAACTTTAATACCATCTATTTCTTTAGTATAGATGTTTCCTGCAATATGATCTCTTTTTTCAATAATTGCAACTTTATTACCACGTTTTACAGTTTCATGAGCAAACACAGAACCGAAAAGTCCGGAACCTACTATTAAATAGTTCATATGTTATAATCCCCTTTTTAATTTATAATTCCATCTAAGTAATTAACGCTTTTATCATTTATAAAGAACAACGGTAAAATCAACATATTTTGAGTTAGTAGCGAAAAAGAATCCGCACTTATGCCACTTACAAGAATTATTAATAATATTATGCCTAACATATAAGCTCTTTTCGTTCCATATTTATAAATTCTAAATCCTAATGTCATCATCAAAAATAAAAAGAAAATAATTCCATACATAAATAAAATTCTTGCATAAGAATTATCAATATAAAAATAGTTATTAACTGTCTGTTGCTCTCCACCGAAACCTTGCTGTGGAATATTTTGTCCCCATAATAAAGGTGAGTAATATTCAAACAATATATATTGTAGACTTAATCTCCCACTGAATAATTCATCCATAAAATTATAAATATTCGATGAATAAGGAACTAATTTAGTTATAAAAATAGAAATAAATATTAATAAAAAGGTCACTATATATGCGATATTAAATATAACTTTCTTAATATATGGACGTAATTTGTTAATTCCAATTACAACTATTAATGCTAAAATACACAACTCATCATTTCTTGAATTAGTAACCTTATCTAAAAAAAATACTATTCCAAGTAACAATACACTTAATTTAATCGGATATCTTTTATAATACATCAAGGTTAAATAAATGCATGAATATAATATGTATGTAGAAAAAACCAACGGAAATTGCGTTCCCATTGCCATTCTAGTAATACCATTTCGCACCAAAATCAAATTTGGAATTATTCCCACGACGGTGGACATATAGATTATAAATAAACATGTGAAAACTATAGTAACTATTTGTCTCATAATTTTATTTATATCTATAAAAGGCGATACAAATATAAGTAAAATTATAAAAAGACATTGCAAACTTTTGGTACCAATTGAAATTGTTATACCTAAAATTAGCCAAAGAAACCACTTGTAATTAAAAGATTGCTTATACAAACAGTACGAAACCATAATTACTATCGGTATGTAACTTATATATGTTCCCCATCTTCCAAAATTAAACATAGACCTAAGAAATATATTAAGTACAATGGCTATCATATACATATATTCAGGTAAAGAAATTATCAATCTTTGAGTATGGTCTGATTTTTCTATCATCAAAAGCTATATCCTTAAATTCATTATAACTAATTAATCTGATTAATAATTTTTTTCATTCTATTTACTGCCCTCAAAAAAATATTTGGTTTTTCTGTCATATACACTGGATATTCTTTTATTTTTAAATTTTTATGGTGTAACCAAACATTAAAAAGTCTTTCAGAGACGAAGCCAAACATTCGTTGATTATATGAATCGTATTTTGAAATATCTACTTTACTCTCCAAATTAAATAATATTGGAAATAACCATTCACAATACTCATCTATCAGTTTCTTGTTAGCTATAAACATATTAAAACAATAGCCTTTTAACTGATAACTAAACCAATCAAAATCCTTTAAATATTCAGCATAATTATCGACAACTATATCTCTACATAGAGTCCAAACTAATGGATCATGACAATCACCAAACCATCTCGCAGCTGTTTTTCCAGCTGACAATTTTCCTCCATAAATCAAAGGCTCAGGTAAAATAATATCATTTACTTGTAAATCTTTTCTTATTGTATCCTCATCCAATAAATTTTTGTTTTTAGTATCTTTTACTAAGTATCTTCTATAGTGTTCCAGTCCAATAATATCTTCCTTAGAATTCTTCCACATCCAATAAAGCCCCGTTAATTCACAAAAGGACTTATTCTTTATTGAAATATTGTCTCCAGTATTATCTTTCAACATATTGGCAGGGAGTGAATCATTGTCATTTTTTACCGCACCTACTAGTAGATCCGTATATATTTTATTTTTTTTAACCTTTGATTTATATGCTTTATGCGTTATTACATATACTTTCATTGATATTCCTCTAATTCACTTAAACCTTTAACAAATCCCAATTGTCTTCATAGATATCACAGGGAACATCCGTCGCATACCATCTATTTGGAGCAATAACTATTTTATTTGGATTTTGTGACAAATATTGAGCCCACCAACTAAAACTGCTATTAGAAATTATAAAGTGCTTACATTTAGACATAGTATATAAAGAAACGTAATCTTTCATTTTTCCTGAATCATATGTTACCGGAAAATCAAAATCAAAAATTTTCTTTGCTTCATCAATATCGTCTGAAAAAATAAAAAATTTACAATTTGGTTTTCTTTTCTTTATAATCCTCATGGCATCTTTATAATATTTTCTGGTGCAAACTTGATGAACTGAATTATTTAAATAATCACCCAATCGTATGGTGACACACACAGATTCTGTAGATTCTATTTTTTTAATAAAATCCAATTCATCTTGGGTATAATTATGTACTGGTATTAATTCTTTTAATAACAGTGGTCTAATATCATCAAAATACTTAGGAGATTGGAAAAAGCCTTGAAAATACGTACTTTTTTTTATTCTAGCTGGTAATGGATAATAACCATCTTTCAATAAAAATAAATTATTCTTTTTAAAAAATTGCATTTTGGAGATTTGGAAATCATGAAATTTCCTTGCAGATAATTCGTTGCTCTTCTTCCTGTTTAACATCAACAAAGCAAACTTTATTGGATTCATTCTATAAAAAGAATATCTATTATTTGTGAAAGAAATATTTTTATCTATTTTATAGTTTCCAAGATGTGAGTGCCATTTGGGACTCTTTTCATCTGTCCTATCATAAATAACTACTTTTTTATGATATTTATATACTAATTTTCTGGCAAAAGCGTATATAAATAACTGATTGCCTAATCTTCCTTCTAATCTTATCTTCAACATTTTTCTAACCTATATTTTTTGCTGGTATTCCTACTAATATACTATTGGGTGGGAAACTTTTTGTTACTACAGCATTTGCACCAATTTTAATATTATCTTTTAAAACAATGGGACCAATTATTTTGGCACCAACACCAATATCTATATTGTTATGCAAAACAGGGCATTCATTGTTATTAGGTATTCCTTTATTTCCTATAGTAACTTGTGCTCTTAGAATACAATTTCTCCCAATCTTAGCATTATCATTTATTATAATTCCGTATGGATGATAAATTTTTAAACCATAGTCTATATTTGTTTTACCCGAAATGTCACAATTCAGAAGCAATTTTAATATTAGTAAATCAATCAATCGATATATAACTATTAATATCTGCCTAATTATCGGCAATTTAACATAATGATAAACAAAATAACCTAATCTAAAAATAATAATAGTAATTTTAGGTAATAATCCTGGGTTACTTTTAACTTCTTGAATAAATTTCATATCCTACCCAAATCTTACTTTCAAATAAATATATGATAATAGATTACTTTTAGCCAACAAGACTTTTATATAATTATTTGCTTTTATATTTATATCTTTTCTAAGTTCTTTCATACATCCTGTTTTTAGTTTAAATGAATAACTAGTAAAACTATTAGTTATATTAAAAATGTTTATTTCCTCACCTAAAACTGTTTCTAATAATTCATTATTAATGATTTCATCATCTTTGACATTTAATTTCTTTAACATCTCTTGTAATAAATTAATTCTGTAGATAGCGTTATCTAAAAAATCTTTATTATATGTATGCTTGGAAGAAGTACTACTATCCACATAATAAATATATTTAATTTTATCAAGAATAAAAATATTCCCAGCCTTCATCATTACTCTATAATTAAAAACTGCATCTTCACCCACTTTTATCCTTTCAAATTTAATAGCATTATTGTTGATAAATTTTCTAAGATAAAACTTATTCCAAACAGGTTTTATAAGATTTTCTGAAAACATTTTATAAAAAGTAGTTTTAAATTCGTCTTTTTTAATTCCTTTGCAAAACGAATTAACAATTAAAGTATTCTTGTTTTTATTTACTTTATTAAATCCAAACATTAACAAGTCGTATGTATTTTCTGACAGGATTTTAAATAAAGCATAATTTAAAGATCCTTTCGGGATTTTATCATCTGCATCAATAAACCAAATATATTTTCCAATTGCTTTTTTAATTCCAATATTTCTAGAATAACTTACTCCATTATTTGATTGATTAATCAGTAATATATCATTATTAACAATATATCGTTTCAATTTTTTTTTCGTATTATCAGTTGAACCATCATTAATAACAATAATTTCTACATTCTTTAAGTATTTCTGCTCAAGAATAGAATCTATGCAATCACAAATACTGTTTTCATTATTATAAGTTGGAATAATTATTGACAATAATTTATTTACCACTTGTAGCTCCAAAATCATTAATAACTCTACAAAAATCTAAGTAATATTTTTTCGAATTCCAATTTTTAGTAACAATCTTAGATTTATTAGACATTTCTTTTAAAGTTTCCGGTGACGAAATAGTTTTTTTGATAGATACAGCCAAATTTGATACAAAATTTGGCTCTTCTTTTGCTAAAATAATTGTCCCAGTATTAATTACGTATTCTGGTATACCACCCGAATTAGTCGTAATTAATGGTTTTCCACTAGTTAATGCTTCTATTACTGTTAAAGGCGCAGGATCCTCCCACATAGAAGGCAGAACCACTAAATCTGCTATTGCATATATCTTCGGCATATCATTATAGTTAATATATCCTGTGAAGAATATATTTTTCTGACCTTCAATTAAGATATTAATCCTATTAGCAAATGAAGTATTTGTTATACCTGATTTATAATAATAAGAACCTACTATTAATAAGGCCGCTTCTTTTTTATCAACCTTTTGCCAGGCCAATAATAATTTGTCTATTCCTTTTTCTTTATTCATTCTTCCAGAAAAAAGCACTATTTTTTTATCTAATGGTAAATTCAATTTCTTTTTTAAAAGAATTTTATCCTTATCGGATAAATTTTCTACAAACCTTGAAGAATCTACCCTATTTCTTAAAACTCGAAACTTTGTTTTAGATGAATAATTGGGCACTTGCTTTCTAAAGACATTTAAAATATATTCACTAACACCAACAACCATAGGGGTATTTTCAATTATTTTAATACATCCATAAAAACCATTTAATTTATTGTGCATATGATAAACATACTTGTTTTTATATTTATCATAGTTTTTAAATAATTTTATACACAAAAACAAAGTAGGATGATTCTCTAATACAACCCTGTCAAAATCTTGCTTATGAAGTATCCTAGCTACTGATACTATATAAAAAATTCGTTGTCCTATAAACCTATAAGACATTACTTTCTTTTTTCTCATAATCTTACAGAAGAAAAAATAAATTAATAAATTTAAAAACTTCACTAAACATGGAATTCTAATAAATCTATATTGGGTATATTTATCTTCGATATTTTTGCTTTGATTTCTTGCTTCAAGATCATCAATTGAAAATATTGTTAGATCTAGTTTCTTTGAAATTTGATTTTGATTAACAATCATCTGAATCAAATTTTCTACAGCTCCACCTTTAGTAGGCGGAACCGGAAAAGTGCCAGAAGTGACAATAGCTACTTTCTCCATAAATATCCTTTCATCTTTTTTTAAAAGTACAATACATTTTTTCCGTTTCACTTAATACTCTGAAACCATTAAAACGAGTCTGTGCATCTAATCTACCGCTACGTATTATTTCTTTTCGTCTATTCATATCCATATATAATTTCCTAATCCTATTTGCTGCGTCATCATAATCATCTTTATCAACCAGCATACCATTAACACCATCCCGAATAATATTAGGAATAGCATCCACATTAGTAGCTACAATAGGAACGCCACAAGCCATATACTCTGGAAGAACCAAGCCAAAACCTTCCCATCGAGACAGTAACATCCCCACATCCATAATTTTCATGTAGGCCGTAGGATTATCAACCCAGCCAGTTATCAAGAATGATGAACCAAGATCATATTGATTACTTAAGCTTTCAACTTGATCTCGTAATTCGCCATCTCCCACCATCAAGAAAAAGGCGTTAGGAATCTTTTCTTTTATCAGCTTTGCGGCTTTTACAAAGGTATCAGGTGCCTTTTGCTTAGATAGTCTGCCAACCATCCCTACAACAAAAGCATCTTTAGGAATACCTAATTGATCCCTACTCATAGGAGTAGTTTTCTCTATCTCTTCTAAGTCAATTCCGTTGTAGATTACTTGTAATTTACTTGACTTACAAATCTTTTCTCTAAGAGCTGATTCTTTTTCAGCATCAGAAATGCAAACAATTTTGTCACAGAAATGAGCAGATATCTTTTCCACCCATTTGCACATTTCCTTCTTCTTGGCAGATTGCTGCATATTGAATGCCCAACCATGAGGGTTATAGATAACCTTATTATTTAGTCCTAAGTCAGCAATACGTGCAAATGCACCAGCTTTACTTGAATGGGCATATACGATATCTGGCTTTAATTGTTTAATGATTCTTCTAAGTGTTCGTTCAACTTTAATATCCGATGAAGGTTGAATATCATGTGCCATTTTTAAGACTATGACTCTATCAGCAAGTCTCTTGAATTTCTCATAATCATAGTTTTGTGAACATACTAAGATATTCTCAACTTTATCCTTACTATATTTAAAGAGTGTTTCTAAATATCTTTCTACTCCACCTGCGGCTTCTGCAACGTGAAGCACACGTATCTTTCTCTCCATATGCCCTCATCAAATTTTTAACACAAAAAAGCATTTACTAAATAATGCAACTTGTTCTAAATCATATCGTTAGAATTCAATATTCATTTAGATCTCTCATTACCTAACAAATGCTCTTGAACTTTTCACTTTTAATAAGCTCCATTCGGATGAATCATAACTAATACAGTCTTAATTATCAACTTCAAATCTTCCCACATACCAGAATGGTTAATATATACAATATCAAGCCAAACCATTTCGTCGAAATCGGCTTCGTTACGCTTAGTTACTTGCCATAGACCTGTACAACCTGGCATCACAGTTAAGCGTTGTTTATCATAGTCAGTATATTCTGCTACTTCTGAAGGTAGTGGTGGACGCGGACCAACTAGTGACATGTCACCAATTAACACGTTCCACAATTGTGGTAATTCATCTAAGCTATATTTACGAATCACATGTCCAATCTTGGTAACTCTTGGGTCATCCTTGATCTTAAACATAGCACCATCAATTTCATTCTGATCTTCTAACTCATCGAGCATTTTATCCGCATCAACGACCATCGATCGGAACTTCCACATCTTGAATGGCTTCTCGTTCTTACCAATTCGCTCTTGCGAATAAAAAGCTGGGCCACCATCTTCACTTCTGATCTTGATAACCAAAAACAAAAACAATGGAGACAGAAGAATTAACCCACATGCACTAGCAACGATGTCAAATAATCGCTTAACTACATGATAAAAAGGTCGATCATTGACCTTTGCAGGATTAACTTTTAGTCTTTCCATTGCCATCATTGCCTATTCTTACCTTCCATATCTATACTTTATTAACATAAATTTAAATTTTTTGTTTACTCTCACTTAAGTATTATAATGCCTAATTCTTATCTTGTCTCGTTTGCAAAAGCTTACATCTTAAAAAAACGGAAGATATTTTTTCTTTTCTTAAGTGGGCGCCAATTTAATTGAACATTATCACCATTGACAATTGCCCGGGCGTTATTTTTAAACTCATTCACGCGTTCTTCGCCGAATTCTTCACCTAGCTTTTTTAATGCTGCACTATATTCATATTGCCTTTTGGGCAGATCATGAGCATCTGAAGCAAAGCAAGCACATTGACCTGCTTCGATGAATTGTTTGCTCATTTTTTCAATTTCTTTACCGAACGTACCAACATATGAACTAGCCGTTATCTGAACCAAGCATCCTTGCTCAATCAATTCTTGCAAGATGTGCGGCTCCTTCAAAATCCTACTATTACGCTCAGGGTGCACCACAATTGGCGTGATGCCGCGCTGTTGAATATTAAAGATCATATCCTTAGCATAAGTTGGCACATCATCACTCGGGAATTCTAACAACATGTATTGTCCGTCTTCATCTAAGAAGAGAATATCATCATTGTCGAGTGCTTCAGGTAAATCTCCTGAAATGCGCACCTCTTGCCCAGGAAATACTGTCAATGGAATATTAGCTTCATCAAGCATGTCTTGGAAGTTTTCAGTTAACCGAATCACGTCTTTTTTATGATTAATGTATTTACCATTTAACGTGTGCGGCGTACATACTGCATGAGTAATGCCATCTTTTACAGCATCCCTTGCCAACTTAATTGATGTTTCCCAATCTTTTGATCCATCATCAATCCCTGGCAAAATGTGACAGTGAATATCAACTAAAGTCATAATTACTTCCTAAATTTAGAGAATAATCCTTTTTTCTTTGTATCTTCTTCTCCGTAGCCATAACCATAGCCGTATCCGTAACCATAGCCATAACCCGCATTATCAGAACTTACATCATTCATGACATAACCTAAGATACGTGCCTTTGCAAATTCAAGCATTTCAACAGCACGCTTAATGGCCATCTTTTGCGTCTTACCTTGGCGAACTACTAAGACAACCCCATCTAAGTGACTAGCAAGTTCTTGTGTATCAGATACTTCAAGAACAGGAGCCAAGTCGATAATAACCAAATCGTAGCGTTCTTCGGTAAGTTTAACAAAGTCACGCATACGCTTAGAACCAATCAGTTCTGCTGGATTAGGTGGCATCGGACCAGCCGTTAACACGTAAAGATTATCTACGCCACTCTCTTGTACTACACTATCAAGATCAACTTCCTTAGCAGTTGAAGAGATAACTGTACTAAGACCAACATGATTACTTAAGTTAAATGTTGAATGTACTGTGGGTCTACGTAAGTCGGCATCGACTAACAAAACTTTACGTCCAGCTTGAGCATAAGTAACAGCAACGTTAGCAGCTATAGTAGATTTACCTTCACTAATATTAGCAGAAGTAAATGCTAAAGACTTAATGTCATGATCCACTGCCATAAAGTTAATATTAGTACGAACAGTACGGAATTGTTCAGCTATTGGACTCTTTGGCTTAGCTACAGTGATTAACTTAGCACCATTTTTAATGGTATCATCTGTACCGCGCTTTTTCTTAAATAATGGCATTTTGTCCTCCTACTCTCATACTCTACGTCTCTTAGTTTGTCCACGATTAGTCATACTTGCACTCTTTTTAATAGTAAATGAAGATGACAAGTGGAAGTGAGCAATTTGACCTAAGTTAGTTAAGCCTAATTCACGAGTTAAGAATTCATCGTCACGGACAGTAGTATTACTCATTTCACGAATCAAAACTACAGCAAAGCTTAATACCAAACCAATGACAAAACCAGCTAGAGTAAACAACTTAACATTAGGAGATGATTGAACACCATTAGTACCATTTGCAACAATGGTTACGTTATTAACGCTCATGATAGTAGGAATTTCCTTACGGAAAGTTTCAGCTACTGCATTTACTTCTGCCTTTGCCTTAGCTGGTGTATCAGCCTTAGCTGAAATTGAGAAGACTTGTGATTGTTGTTGGGTACCTACTGAAATACTCTTAGCAAGTTCTTTTGCAGAAACTGAATAACTCTTGCCGCTTCGTTCAATTACAGCTGGGCGAGCTTTTCTCACTAATCTTCTTCTACCATTTTCATCAGTTCTGTACACTGCTTTTTGTGCTTTTTTCACAACAACAGTTGGATTAGCTAAACGATTAGAGGCTTCTGTCAAAATCTTGTTACTTGTTACGATGTCTTTATAAGTAGTAACCATCTGCATGTTAGCTTGCTGAGTCGCATAAGCTGCGTTTGGATCATCAGTATGACCCTTTTGGTTAACCAAAAGTTGAGCAGTTGAAGTATATTTAGGCGAAATCGCAAATTCTGAAACGCCCCAGCCAACTAATGCTAGGCCAACACTCCAAATAATCAATGCCCAGATATGCTTACGACAAATACGTAACAGCTGAGTAAGATCAATTGTATTTTCTTGTTTTTGTTCCATGTCTCTTTCCTTAATATTAACGATTCATTACGTAACTGGCATTATTAGCAGCAACCTTTACCTTAGGAAGATCTAATGCTGCTCTCAACTTATCAGAAACTCTCTGTCTTTCTTGTCTACTTACCACTTCAATTTCCATCGTACCAAACTTAGGATTTTGAGTTTGTTTACTTACACCTTGTGCGTGATCTTGTGACAAGTTATTAGTAGCTTTTCTGTAATCCATACCAATCTTGTACATTTGATTCATCGTCAAGTCTGTTTGCATTTCATTTGAAATTGAATTTAAGAACTTAGTATTAAGTAATGTAGCAGGTGAAATAGACTTCTTAAGAAGAGCCATTACTACTAGACGATCACGTACCTGACGACCATAATCTTGGTTAGGGTCACCGTGTCTAAGTTGAGCAAAGGCTAATGCCTTCTTACCATTCATATGGTAAGTTTGACCTTCTTGGAAGTGATAGCCCATATTATTAAATGTTAATGGTGAAGTTACATCAATTCCGCCAACTTGATTGATTGCCTTCTCAAGGCCACCCATGTTGATCATAATGTAACCGTCAATTGGCACACTATAGTATTTATCAAGCGTCTTAACCGTTTCACCAACTCCACCCAGTGTGTAAGCTGAGTTAATCTTAGTTACACCATATTGCGGGAAATCTGGGAAGATTGCATTTGAATCACGTGGAATAGATACAATTGTCGTACTATTAGTCTTAGGATTAATTGCCATCATCATGATGGTATCAGTACGTCCTTTCCAGCTACGTCCCATTGCTCCAGTATCAGTACCGAGCAAAAGAATATTGATTGGTTTCTTCTGCGCTAGCAAATTATCAAGATTACGTCCCTTGTTGCTCTTAGTTGTCTTAGCAACGGGAGTATACATATTTTGCGTGGTATCGCGTAAGTTCTTATAAACCATACCACAAACAAAAAGTGCAATGACTACAATAACGCCGATCACAATCCAGAACCAACGCCAAAACTTACGATGGTGATGACGGTGGTGTCTATGATGGTGATGACGACGTACATCATTATTTGGTTGATTATTTTCTGCCATTTTGATCCCCTTATTTATTTATACAACTTCCTTATTATATAACTGATACTAGCTTTTTTACAGGCTTGTAACGGCTTTCCACGTTAAATAATCGTGTTTTTTTCAAATATGTTGAACATGTAATACTAACTTCTTACATGCAGATGAACATATCATTTGTAAATAATATTGCCTGCAATAGACGATTCTTTGCTTCAGCAAAATGATTAATATCTACAAAAAAAGATATCAAATTATATTAGCAATAATATGTACTTAATAATTCACATTTTTTCAATTAGTTGCCTATTGTAATACAATTAACTTATCTACACATTTAAAAAGAGGTGTTTACATGATTGATAATCAACCTAAAAAAACTAAAGCCTACATTGCAGGTGTGAACTTAAACGATCCTAACTTTGACTACTACATGACTGAACTGGCCAACTTAACTGAAGCTGACAACATGGAGGTCGTGGGACAAAGTTACCAAAACGCAGAATCAATCGTTGCCGGGACTTACTTCGGTGTCGGCAAGATTAACGAAATCAGAACAATGGCCCAAGGCTTGAAGGCCAAGGTCTTAGTTTTAAACGATGAATTAACCCCAGTGCAAATCCGTAACCTTGAGAAGTTAACCAAGATGCGAGTCATCGACAGAACTGAATTAATTTTGGAAATTTTTGCCAGTCGTGCTCGCACTAAGCAGGCCAAACTGCAGGTGCAACTCGCCAGATTGCAATATGAGTTGCCACGTCTTCACCCTTCCGAGAACAACTTGGACCAGCAGCGTGGTGGTGGTTTCGCCAACCGTGGTGCCGGTGAAAGTAAGCTGGAAATGAACCGCCGGACAATCGGCAAGCAAATTTCCGCTATTAAGAAGGAACTTAAGGCCGTTGCCAGTCAAGAAGAGATCAAGTCGGCTCGCCGTAACCAAAGCCGCATCCCTAAAGTCGCCCTTGTTGGCTACACCAACGCCGGTAAGTCCACTACAATGAACGGTTTGCTCAAGGAATTTTCAAAAGAAGGCAGCGACAAGGAAGTCTTCGTCAAAAACATGCTGTTTGCAACGCTTGACACTAGCGTGCGGCGCATTGATCTCAAAGACAACTTCAGCTTTATTCTTTCTGACACCGTTGGTTTTATCTCAAAACTGCCTCACAACCTAGTTGAATCATTCAAGGCAACGTTACAAGAAACCAAAGATGCCGATCTGTTAATCAACGTGGTTGATGCATCCGACCCGAACATGGTGCAGATGATCCGCACTACGCAGAACGTTTTGGATGAAATCGGCGTTAAGGGAATTCCAATGATCACCGCCTACAACAAGGCCGATAAGACTGATCGCAATTACCCACAGATTGAAGGCAGCGACATTCTTTATTCCGCAATCGATCCTAAGTCGATCAAATTGCTGGCCGATTTAATCACTAAGCGCGTCTTCTCTAACTACGAGAAGCTCAACCTGAACCTCCCATTAAGTGCAGGCAAGGAACTGGCTTATTTGCATGAGAATGCTCAAGTTTTGAGTGAAAATTACGAAGAAGACGGCGTCCACATTGAAGCCAACATTGCGCCTGATGATCAGAGCCGCTTTGAAAAATATTTGGTTAATAATAGGTAATACATAATGAAGAAACACAATTTGCTGGTGGTCATCGTTGCAGTGGTTGAATGCATTGCGTTCACTGCTCAGCCCGTTCAAGCAGCGAAGTATTCGAAGTCTGAGGCTAAGCAGGTTAAGTATTTCCAACGTAAATACAAGAATTTGGATAAAGCGCAATACAACCGCAACAGCATTTACCAGCAAACACCAAATTTTGCCAATCCTTTTTCACCAGGGGTCTTGAATCCGGCATACATTTCAACCACGATGGATTACGTTAATTACTACCGTGATTTGATGGGACTGCCTAGCGAAGCTAATCCTGATGACGCTAACCGTAGCGCCCAGATCGGTGCTGCATCCCTCGCCGCAGTCAACGCAAGTGCCAGCCTACAAGCGCACGGTTTAATTAACTACCTGCGTCCCAACTACATCAGCGAAAACGATTGGGGCATCGCCGAGAACGCTACGCTAGGCAACATCAACTTCTTGGACGATGCGCATAGCGCCTCAGCCGGCGAGATCGTAACGGACTTGATGCGTGAAGATAACAACATTGCGGGTGCCGGCAATATCGGCCACCGGGCTCTGATTTTATCAGCACGTGCCACTCGCATGGGAATCGGTGCAGCGTACGGCATGAGCACCGATATGCTTTATTCAGTTGAATATGGCCTGTTCGCCGACGACATCTTGCGTGCGCCAGTAAAGTCACGCATCGTTTATCCAGCTGCGAAGGTCTTCCCATATGAATTAGTCGGCAAGGACACGCCATGGTCATACTCGACTACGAAGCGGATCTCGAGCAAGCCGAAGATTTATATTACGGATTTGACCAAGAACAAGAAGAAGCGTTACCGCGCAACGCAGGTGCGCAACTTCAAGACGCTGTTCTATGGCGAAGGCTACACCACGACGATCACGTATCGTCCGGGCAAGGTAAAGCTGGTCAACACGCACAAGTATAAGGTGCAGATTGGCAAGTATTACACATACACGTTTAGATTCTTTAGACAAAAAGGTTAATAGTATGCAAAAAGGCAGCCGAGATTTCGGCTGCCTTTTTGAGCTTTTATGACATATACCCCCAATATTTTGAGTTTACGGAGGTGAGAGTCATGATTAATTGGATATTTATAGTTATACAAATCTCTTGTAGATTTCGCAATTACTACAAGAATTTAGAAACCATACGAAAAAGCCATCCATTTTTGGATGGCATCATTATCTATAGCACTCTCTTAGCAATCGTAGGATAGTAATAACTCGACATATTTTGCAAAATCGTACCTTGATCTGGCGTTGCGGAATTAACATATTGATTATTACCAATATAAATCGCAACGTGATATGGAGCCGTTTCAGAACCCCAGAAGACCAAATCGCCTGCTTGCAATTTATCTAACGGAACAGTCTGACCTACCTTAACTTGATCGTAAGTCGTACGTGGCAAGTTGATTCCGGCCGCATATTGATAAACATATTGTACTAAGCCAGAGCAATCGAACTTATCTGGTCCAGTTGCACCCCAAACGTAAGGCTTACCCACTTGCTCTTTTGCAAGTGCAACAACAGAAGCGGCCTTGCTTGAGGCTTGGATTGATGAAGTATTGGTCTTCTTATTAGCCGTCGTTTTTTTAACCGTTTCGTTAACGATTTGGTTAGCTTTTTTAACTTTATCTTCCTTAGTCGTTTTCTTCTTTTGCGTAGCCTGTTTTACCTTGTTGGTCAAATTAGCAACTGGCGACTTCTTCTTAGTAGTCTTAGTCGCAGTTTTAACCGGTTCTTCCTCACTGGCATCAACCGTATAACGCGCTTCAATCCATTCACGCGTACCCACCTTGTACCATAGGCCGCCTTTACTATCGACCGCAGTTTCAGCTACGTTCCAAACGGAGCCGTCCTTTGCGCGGTAACCCATGAACTTACCATTTTCATAATTAGTCCAAATATTCAGACTCTTACCTGGCAAGTAGCTAATTTTGACGCGTTTAATAGCAGTAAAATTGGCTGCTCTAACTGTTTTAAGTGATGTTATTGCAGAAACGCCTGTAACGGACAGTGCTGCAGCCGCTCCCAACTTAAACAATTTATGTTTCGACATAATTCAATCCCCTTGGTAGCGAAAAATATCCCACTTTTACTACTTGATAACGTCTTCATTATCACATGTGTAATCAAAAATCGCAAATGTAACTATTTAAATAAGCTTATAGACGCAAAAAAACGAACCACAAATCGTGTGATTCGCTTAATTCTTTTATTCAATTTTCGTTTAGTTCAAAATACGCTTAGCTGCGCTTGGGTAGAAGTAACTACTCAAACTTTGCTTGATAACGCCTTGACCTGGAGTCGCGGCGTGGATGTATTGATTGTTACCAACATAAATACCTACGTGGTATGGAGCACTTGCGGAGCCCCAGAAAAGCAAGTCACCTGGTTGTAAGTTCTTCATTGAAACTGAGGTACCTTGCTTAACTTGGTCGTAAGTAGTTCTACCGATGTTCACACCAGCAGCCTTTGAGTAAACATATGAGGTAAGACCTGAACAATCAAAACCGTTAGCACCGGTACCGCCCCATACGTAATTCTTACCAAGTTGTGCTTCAGCTAAAGTAACAATAGCTGATGCATCGCCGGTTGCTTGAACTGACTTCTTAGCCTTCTTTGGCTTAGCAGCTGTTGCAGTAGCTTGAGTTGTAGTCTTCTTAGTTACTGTATTACCAGCTGGAGTGGTGTATTGAGCCATGATCCATTGGTTTTGACCAACTTGGTACCAAACGCGTCCCTTCTTGTCAGTCTTTTGATCAAGGACATTCCAAGCGGTGCCGTGTTGTGCACGTTGACCTGTGAAGTGACCACCGTTGTAGTTATCCCAGATATTTATACCGTAACCTGGAACGTAGTTGATCTTTACTTTAGTAGTAGCAGCTTGAACTTTAGCAGTAGTTGATTCTGGCTTAACAGCACTTACTGTAGCTATACCGGTCAGAGTTAAAGCAGCTGCTGCAGTAACTTTTACAAAATTGCTCTTAATATTCATCAAATGCTCCTATATATGTCTGTTAGTTTTTACTTAAGTTGTCAGATCTTTTAGTTTTGGTAACGAAAATGCGTTTTTTCGGAAAATCTTTAAACTTCTTTAATTAATCTACAAGCTCTATAATAATATCCTTATGTTACAGAACTGTTACAAAGGTAATACTAACTTAATAAAAAAAGCGTTTTCAAAAATTTACACAAAAAAAGAGTTGGATAAAAAATCCAACTCTTCTTTCTATGATTTTTTGAGAAATATATTTTTTATTTTGTTTTAGTCGATAACACGCTTAGCTGATGATGGCATGAATGAACCTAAAGTTTGGATCCTAACGTTTTGACCAGGAGCTGGAGCGTGAACATACTTACCATTACCAATGTAGATAGCTACGTGTGAGTTACCCCAGAATAACAAGTCACCCTTCTTAAGCTTCTTAGTTGAAAGTGATACTGCCTTACCTAAAGTGATTTGGCCGTAAGTAGTTCTTGGCAAAGTCTTGTTAATTGAGTTCTTGAAAACGTAAGTAGTTAAACCTGAGCAATCGAAACCTGAAGGACCAGTTGCACCCCAGATGTAAGGCTTGCCAATTTGCTTCTTAGCGAGCTTAACAACTGCGTCACGTTTTTGGTCAGCTGCTGAAGTCTTCTTAACTGAAGAAGCGGCTGGAGTAGTTGTTTCGATATCAGAAATAGAATCGTCAGTGCTTACAGTAGTAGTGTTAATGTCGTCAGCGTGAACAGTTGCTGCAGGAACATTAACAGTTGCAAGACCTGTAAAGAAAATTGATAAAGCTGCTGTGTATTTAACCAAAGTACGTTTAAAACTCAAAATTTATTTCTCCTTAAAAATTATTTTTTATTCTTAGTTTTTAAATTCGTTTATTTAGTGATCTCTTGGATCAGTCGACGTTTTATATAATAACGTCCAAATGTTACATGAATGTTTCAAAAGAACTACCATCACGTTAAGAAACATTGCAAAAGGAGAAATGATCTGCAAAAAACGGAGTGCTTAGTCTTCCTCAAGCCTTGATATGATTGAGTTTAGCGTTTCTTTAGTTTTGTTAAGATTATCGTTAATAATTACATGAGCGTACTGTTTCAATTCTGCTGGAAGCAAATTTAATTCGCTACCACTAAGGCGTTCCTTAATCTTCTCAGGATCGTCGCCACGCTTGAGCAGCCGCTCTTTCAGCTCTTCTTTAGTCGAAGTTGTGACATATAAGAAATAAACTTTGTCACCTAATTGTTTAATGTAAGAATATACGCCTTGAATATCGACGATTAATGACACCAGATCGTGTTTTTCCCAAGCGAGGTTTAATGCTTCACGACTTGAACCATACTGATATGAACCGTATTTTACATGTTCAAAGAAATGCAGTTGTTTGAAGCTGTCATCTGTTTCAAAGTGATATGACACATTCTGCTTTTCGCCGACACGCATTGGCCGTGTGGTATGCGTTAAAACGCGCGGAATGTCATATTTTTCATTTAAATAATCGGAAATGGTCGTTTTGCCAGCACCACTTGGTCCCGCAATTAAAATTATTTTTTTCAAAAGAATATCCCCCACTTGAAAATGTTGCTTTTATATATTAACATTCTACTGTCAAAAAAGACTAAGACTTTTCATTTGGAAAGGAAAATATAAATAATGAAAAAAGCAGACGTAAAAGTAGGCGCAATCGTTGGCGCTAAGTCAGAAGAAGAACTTAAAAAGCCATTCCAAGGCAAAGTTGAAAAAATTTACGAAAACTCTGCACTCTTAGCTATCACTTCATACGATCCCGTTGACGCAACTTCAGTCAGCGACTTGAACAACAAGATCGTAGTCAACTTCAAGAACTTAAAGGTTGCTCGTGTTGTCAAGAACAGTAAGACTGCTTCAACTAACGAAGTTAAGGTAGAAAAGATTGCCAAGAAGTCTTCTAAAGACAAGAAATAATTCAAATTTGTAAAAAAGATCCTACGTGTTTATTTACGTAGGATCCTTTTTTGCCTAAAATTAGGAAGAAATTTAATTTACAAGGGAGAAAAAATGAAGGAAAAAACAAGAACCGTCCTCTTTTGGTTCATTTTGATTCAACCATTTTTGGACCTGTACTGGTTCTACAACGGCAAATTGGCTGACGTCTTGCCATTCACTTTGCCAACAATTATTAGAATCCTGGCTGTTTTTGTCATCTTCTGCATGTTTTTCAGTCAAAAGCAAAATTGGCAAAAACTGGGACAAGAAAAATGGTTGATCGTTTATCTAGCATTATTGATTGTCTACTCGATTCTGCACCTGATTTACGTCCGTCACTTCAACAGCGTGAACCCCAACGATTATAATTACTCAACCGTCAGCGAAATCTTCTATTTAATTAGAATGGTTTTGCCCCTCCTGGTAATTTTCTTTACCAAAGAACTCGAATTTACCAGAGAGCAATTTAGACACGTAATCGAAGGAATCAGCGGACTTTTCTCATTCACGATCGTCATCAGCAATCTCTTCGTAATCTCGTTGAGAAGCTACGAAACAGGCTTTATCAGTGCCAATATCTTTGAATGGTTCGTTAATCCAAATATCGGCTATTCGCATATGGCTTCGAAGGGCTTCTTCAACTTTGCCAACATGGTTTCGGCCGTATTGTTTATGCTTGTACCGCTCATGCTCTACTTCATGTTCAGCCACTTCAATTGGAAGACTATTACGTTGAACGTAGTCCAAGCTTTAGCCATGATCGAATTGGGAACGAAAGTTGCCTTGATCGGTTTAATCGGCGGTATTATCGCAGGCATTCTGCTCTACGTTTTCCATTTGTACATTGTTAAAGATGTAAAGAAAAATGGGAAAGCAATCGTTGTTGCACTGCTCATGGAAGCCGGAACTCTTGCAATCATCCCCTTTGGCCCAGCCATTCAACGTTACAACTACGAAAAATACTTGGCTCAACAATCCGACAACAGTTTGACCCAAGCTAAAGAAGAATTGGCTGAAGGCCTTAAGAAGTATCCTAGTGGTCAAAAGCGCAAGGAATTTTTGACCAACTTCATTGGCGAGCACTATCAAGATTATGCTTTAAACAAAAAGTTTGTCACCAAGAGCTATCCATATAAATACGATCCAGAATTCTGGCTCAAGATCATGAACGAACCAGGCACTTCACGGATGCAAAACCGCCACGTCGAAAAGGCGATGCTGGATCAGGTGATTAAAACCAACAATAATAAACTCGACAAGGTATTCGGTATTTCTTATACCAGAGAAACCAATATCTTCAATCTAGAGCGTGATTTTACCAGTCAGGTCTATTCCCTTGGCTGGGTCGGCATGCTACTGTTTATCGGTCCTTACGTCGTGATCATGCTCTATGCTTTGATCAAGTGGCTAATGAATAAACAACTGCGGACATACCTCATTAGTTCGATGCTTTTGTCCATTGCCTTCATGCTCTTGGCAGCATTTCTTTCAGGCAACGTGATGGACTTCTTAACCGCCAGCTTTATCTTGGCCTTTGTCGAAGGCGGGATGCTCGGTGAGATTAAAAAAGAAGACTAAAAAAATAAACTAGATCAGAATTAACTGATCTAGTTTTTCTTTTGCCTATTTTTGCTTAATAAAGCTCTGATCTGGTACACGGATCAAGTAGTAGCGCGTAGCTAAATGCCCTGCGTGCATCCCTATCCCGTTTTGCCAGTTTTTCTTATAAAATGCCGTATAAATAGCAACATAAGCACGTTGGTATTCCTTATCCATCTTCGTCAGATCCTTCTTAACGTAAGGGATCTTCTCGGCATCCACATCAAGTGCAGTGTTGCCGTATGCAATTGAAGCATAGTCACTTGATACCGTAATCTTGCTTCCTGCACGATAGAAAGTATATGTCTGTGAACCGTTCTTTCTCTTATCAGAGTTGATGGTTATGTAGCTTGAATTGCCCGAACCAGTTCTCATAATCAATGGTTCATACTTAATGGTTGAAGTAATGCGGTTAGCATCTTCCAAATCCGGATTGTCCATAAAAGTCTGATTAAACATCCAGACAGCTGCCACTAGCAATACAACAACTTCAACTACGTTAATTAAAAAGTTTGGCCAAGTAAAGCGTTTATGCTGTTTGATAATCATCTTGATCCGCCGTTGACGGATATTCTGGACGATAAAAACTAAATAAAGAATAATTGTGACCCAAATCAAGATCCCAATAATGTTCCAACTAAACATTGCGTCGTCCTCCTTGCTTTTAATTATAGGTGAATTTATTAAAAATTTGAATAGTAGATACATTGAATACTTTGCTTACAGGTGAGATGCCACTCATAGGTACATTAGATTTATTAGGGAAAAATATGGTAGCAATTGCATTTTATTCAATAACTGGGCTTCATGATGGACTCTGTCGTTGATTTTTTAACATATAAAGACAACAAGAAAAACTTAATAGGAATTATTGGTTGTGGCAACCGAAACTTCAACGACCTTTTCGCTCAAACCGCTAAGAAGATCGCAGTAACTTTGGAAGTGCCCATTTTATATTTACTAGAATTCAGTGGTACTAATGAAGATGTGAAAAAGGTGTAATCAAGAGTGCAGTCTTTGAAGACTTCTTCTTCTACACCAATAATCATTCATTAACAAAATTCAAAAAAATTAAGTAATAAAAAAGCCCAGGAACAAATTCCTGGGTATTTTTGTCGCTACTTCTTTTTAGTTGTAGCTTTCTTCTTGGTCGTTGTCTTTTTCTTAGTAGTGGTCTTGGTAGTTTTAGCCTTACTTTCAGGCTTCTTTTCAGGCTTCTTGTATTCACGCACTACCTTTATCTTTTCAACGATAGCGTCAACCAACTTATCAACTACTGCGTCAGAGTCTTGTTCGATTTCTTCTTCAGTTGCCAATTGATCGATTCTGAAGTGAGAAACGTTAACGTATTCTGAACGTGTTTCAAAATAGACGTTCAAGCCATATTCTTGGCCTTCTTCAAAGAAGTTAGCCACCTTTTTATAATTGGCATATGGCAAGTTGATGATGTTAGTTTCAAGTGCAAAAGTAACGGGACGTTGACCGGTTACTGCCAGTTGCGTTTGTACTAATGAATCATGCTTGAATGCAGCTATGACTTCCTTGACCATCTTTTTGGCGTAAGGCTTGATTTTACTTTTAGATTTACTGATGTCGGCGTATTTTACTGTTTCAAGATCTTGAATGTAGTCTTGGTTTTCAATTTTATCGTTTAAATCTTTTAAATTAATCTTCAAAATAAACTATCCTTTTTTTGTTTGTCTTACTATCAACATACTACAAAAAATTTTTTTGTCATCTTTTTAATGGGATTTTGCTAGAATAAGAATCATGCACAAGAAAAAATTTAATCTTAAAAACCTATTTTGGATTATTCCAGCAACAATAATTCTTATTATAGGTGCTATTTATCTTTTTAACAAAAATAAAATTAACGATGAAATCGACTGGATGACCATGAAGCAGGAACAAAAATTAAACGTTCCGCTCGAAAATCAAATGCCGGATCTGCCTAATGGCTGCGAGGTTACCAGCTTGTCGATGTTGATGAATTACTATGGCATCAAGGTTTCGAAAAATGAACTAGCTGAAACGATCCAGCACGTCGATTCCTTTACCGATGGTGGCAAATACCGCGGCAATCCACACCAGGGATTCGTCGGTCATATGACGATCGCCAACGCCGGCTGGTGTGTTTATAACGAGCCGCTTTACAACGTTGCGCGTAAATATACTAGCCACATCGAAAATATCACAGGGAGTGATTTTTTGAGCCTGCTCAAGCTAGTTTCAAACGGTCACCCTGTCATGATCATCACCACGACCACTTTTAACAAGGTTAACAATATGCAAACGTGGGATACCAATACGGGCAAAGTAAACGTTACACCATCTTCACACGCTTGCGTGATTACCGGCTATAGTAAGCCGAAAAAAGTTATCTACGTGAACAACCCTTATGGCTATAAGAATCAGCCTGTTAATTGGAAGAACTTGCAAGCTAGCTACAACCAGCAAGGAAGGCAAGCTTTATATATTAGATAATACAAAAAGGACCAAGCAAAAGCTTGGTCCTTTTTACTCAAGGCACATGCATAAGCATATGTGGGCATTTAAACTGTTCACATCAGTGTGCCCAACATCGACGCTTCCCGCGTCTGCCACTTAAGGCGGATGTCCTCTGTCTCATAAATATACGCATCTCGCGTTCATTAATCGACTCGTCAATTGGAAAGTATACTACCTTTTCTTTTTCATGTACAGCTGCAGTTTCTTTAAATGACCATTTTTTATTTTATAAAAAGCTTCAATACACATCGTTGAAAGCAAGAAGCCAAGCCCGATTGCACCTGTAACGATGGCTACCCGCAAGATCAATTCTTGACCGTGAAGATAGTCGCCTACTATGAAGGCACGCACTGCTTGATAAGCGGGCATCCCCGGCACCAGCGGCACCAATGCTGGAATGTTAAACACCATTACCGGACACTTTTTAATCCGCGCAAAAAACAGACTCAAGATACCGATCAAAAAGGCTCCGAGCAGATTCGACAACATTCTGCCCATCCCTGCACGAAAGCAGAACCAATAAGCCATCCAGCCAACTACTCCGCTAATCCCTGAAAAATTCAGTGCACGGTGCGGTACGTTAATGGTTAAGGCAAAGCCCACAGAGGCTAAATAAGAAAATACGACATTAATTACGATCTCTAACCAAAATGGCATTTTTTAAGCCCCCACAAACTTCAGCACTAAACCGACACCACCGCCAAGGGCTAAGGCACTCAGCGCTGCTTCGAACATTCTCACGATCCCTGAAAGCAGGTCACCCATAAAAAGGTCACGCAAGGCGTTGGTTAAAGCCAGGCCCGGCACCAAGGCCATCAGGGCCCCGATCAAAATGTGGTCGATGATCATTTCATGGTCGAGATAATTCAGTCCGATTGCAAGAAGACCCATGAACATTGCAGCGACTAATTCCGACAAAAAGCGGACCTTGGTGTACTTTTTAAACTTGCAGTAAGCCCAGAAACCGACCGCACCAACCAAGGCTGCCGCCGGGAAATCGATCCAATCGTAGTCGTCCATAAAGAGCACCATCAAGGTCGCACTAAGAACCGCAGCTCCTACGACCTGCATCCACATCGGAAAAGATGGCGCATTGGCGACCTGAATAATCTGCTGGCGCAATTCTTGCAGATTAATTTTCTTAGCTGCAAACTTACGCGACAAATTATTGACCCGGTCCACCAATTCCAAATTGATGTTCCGATCGCGAATCTGCTTCATCTGCGATAAATCGCCACCATCAAGACTCATGAACACACAGGTGGGCGTCGCAAAGACACGTGGATCTTCAATGCCCGCGTTTCTCGCAATTCGCAGCATCGTGTCTTCAACACGATACATTTCGCTTCCGCCTTCAATCATGAGTCGGCCAGCCGTTAGACAAATGTCTAACACTTCTTGGTAAAATTGAGTATCTTTTTTGTCGGACATAGTCTTAGCCTCAATTCATTGTTTCAATATCGATTGTTTTATCTACCCAATCACCGCGGAAAAAGTCGCGCTCGTGGCTAACGATAATTACACCACCTGGGAAGTTCATGATTGCCTTGCGCAAGGCGTCTTTGGTGTCATTATCCAAGTGGTTAGTTGGTTCATCAAGGAAGAGCAAGTTGGCTGGTTCAAATTGCATCTTAGCCAATTTTACTTTTTCTTGTTCCCCACCAGAAAGTTCCTTTAACGGACTCATTGCTTGTTGCGCGGTTAGGCCCATACGAGCTAACGCTTGACGCAATTCCTTTGGTTTCTTGCGTTCGAATTCTTCTTGCAAGAATTGTAGTGGTGTCATGTTGTTGTTTGGCCAGGTCAAATCCTGCTTGAAGTAAGCCAATTTAGCCGTAACGGATAATTCGTATGACCCATAGATTGGCTTTAATTGACCCAAAAGCGTCTTAAGCAAGGTAGTTTTACCGATTCCGTTAAAACCGGTGATGGCTACTTTTTCATCCCCACCAACTGAGAAGTTGAAGGCTGATTTAACCAAAGCATGGTCGTAACCAATAACCAAATCTTGCGTTTGCAAAAGCAAATTAGAAGCCGTAGCCACATATGGAAATTCGAATTTAGCACGACGGTTGTTCTTAGGTGGCGTCAAAACGTCCATTCTAGCCAGTTGCTTTTCACGTGACTTGGCACTCTTAGCACGCGTACCTGCCTTATTTTTACGGATATAGGCCTCAGTCTTGGCAATCTTACGTTGCTGGTTGGCATAAGCCTTAAGGTAGGTTTCACGGTTAGCTGCCTTTTGACGCAAAGCCTGCTTCAAAGCACCTGTATAACGCGTAATCGTACCAAAGTCGATGTCGATAATACAGTTGGTGATGCGGCCTAAAAAGTCGTAATCGTGGCTGACAACGATGAAGGCACCTGAGAAGTTGTTCAAGTAGTCAACCAGCCAGTCGATGTGGGACACGTCAAGGTAGTTGGTTGGTTCGTCTAGAACCAAAACGTCTGGGCTTTGCAAAAGAAGCTTAGCCAAAATAATCTTAGAACGTTGACCACCAGATAATTTAGAAACATCATGGTCATAACCGAGGTCGGCTAAACCTAAACCAGCGGCAACTTGTTCAATTTCGGTGTCGATGTCGTAGAAATTGTTTTCTTCAAGGTAGGTTTGAATCTTCCCTGCCTTTTCAAGCAAAGCATCATCGCCATTTTCGGCGTATTTGGTGTAGAGCTCGTTTAATTCCTTTTCTTTTTTGTATAAATCATCAAATGCGGTCCGCAAAAAGCCGCGGATGGTGACACCCGGTGCCAGTTTAGCGTACTGATCCAAGTAACCGACATCAATCTTGTTTTGCCACTTAACTTGCCCCTCATCAGGGATGATCTCGCCAGTTAAAATCTTGATTAAAGTAGATTTACCTACCCCGTTTTGACCGGTAACCCCCATGTGGTCTTCTTTATTTAAAACAAAGTTGGCATCTTCGTATAAAGTTTTATCGATAAAACTTTGACTTAAGTCTTTAACAGTTAATAAACTCATTTTCCCTCTTATTCCTCAGCCGATTCGCGTTCTTTTTCATATTTTTGTAACGCATCAAGAACTCTTGGCCAGTATCTCTTAGGCAAGATCAATTGCAAGCGATCGTGATAGATTGGAAAGTCGCTTGCCTTCATACCCGTAATCTTGGCTACTTCTTGGTCGGTCAGCTTATATTTATAAACTATTCGCTTAATTTCGACTGATGCATGTCCTCTAAAGTAAGACAGGCCGAAGAAAAAAATCGCAAAAATTCCAGCGACGATGATTGCCAGCTGTAAGTTTAATTTAAATGTATGCAAACAAATAAAAACGACGGCGATAAAAGAAATGAGTGCGGAAATTATCCCGTAGATAACTGGAAAGATACTTTCTTTTTTTTGCATAATTTTTCCCTTCTTTTATTGAGACACTATAACTTTATTGAAGTTATCAAAAATTAGTAGGCTTTGCAACTAATGATAGATTAAGTATAATCTCTGTAACATTATTTTGGTAGAAAGATTGAACTATGACCCAAGAAAAAACACATTATTACTTTTCATTGATTCACTTTAATATTGACGACTTTAAAATTAGTCTTGCTATGCCGCAAGCTTGGCAGGCAGTCGATCTTTATCATGCTATCGCAGATGATCGGGCCAGCATCGGCAAGTGGCTGCCTTGGGCTTACCAGATGAAGTCTCCTTTAGATGAAGCTGCTTTTATTAAAAAGATCCAAGAAGACATGATCAATCAGCGCATGATCGTGCTCACAATTTTGGTTAACGGCCAACCTGCCGGCATGATCGATCTGCATAATTTAGTCAAAAATAAAAAAGGCGAGATTGGCTACTGGCTCTCCAGCAAGTTCCAAGGCAGCGGTATCGTTACACGCAGCGTTACGGAACTATGCCAATACGCTTTTCACGAGTTAAATTTGCAGTATGTGGATTTGATTGTTGCCGTACAAAATGGCTCAAGCAGCCGCGTTGCTGAACACGCTGATTTCAAGTTGATGGGCGTTCGACCTAAGCTGATTCATGGCAGTGACGATGGTCAAATTTTTAGAAAAATAAATCCGACTAGAACCAGCCAGTCAGATCTTTAATTATAAAAAAGATAATCGGAACAAGTAGCGATGGCAAAAAGTTCAACGTTTTGACGTCGCGGATTTTTAATAGGGCTAAGCCTGAGCAGGCGATTAAGAAACCACCGACGATCGAAATCTCGGCTACAAGCGGGCCGGTGAAGAAACTAGCCGATAGGAATTTGGCTACGAGATAAATGCTGCCCTGCCAGCAGAAAAGTACCGGTGCAACCAGCAGCATCCCCCAACCGAAGCTAGCACCGAAGACCATCGACGTTACGAAGTCCATCATAGCGTTGGTGTAAAGCATGATGTTATCACCTTTGACTGCCGCCATAACGGGTCCAACGATCGATAAAGCGCCGATACAGCACAGTAAAATTTCGGTAGCTAGCCCTTTGCCTAGGTTAGACTTACCAACCCTGTCGACTAAACGATTAAAATGGCCAGCGATATCGAGTGCAGTACCAGCAATGCCACCTAGCACTAGACTGACAATGAACAAAACGGGATAGTGGCTTTTTGGCATATTGTTGGTGACATTTTCCCAGCCGATACCGAGTGCAGCTAGACCCATTGCGATGAATAAAACGTCTTCGAAACCCTTGTTTAAGCCTTTCTTGAGCAGGCAGCCAATGGACGTGCCGACGAGCAATGCAATTGTGTTAACGATTGTTCCTATCATCTTTTTCACCTCTATTTTTATTTTAGCGCAAAAAAACAGCATCCCTTGGGGATGCTGTTAATTTTTTACCAGTGAAATTTCCACGTACTGCTGCTTGAACTCGACGAACTTGATGACGATGATGAAGTATTGCTATTTTTACCATAGCCGGAATTTGAACCGCTCGCTGGTTTATTTTCATTGTAATCATAAATCCGGTAATTAGTAAACGCGGTTGGATCATCCCACTTGATGTCGTTATTTTGTTCGTTTAATTCATTTTGACGTGTTTCTGCATTGTTTAACGTTTGAGTTTCCAAACCTAGATTTCTTCTAATCTTGTTGGAAGTCTTTTGCAACTCTTCAGTTGAAGCCACTTGAATTGAAGAACCATCGATCCAGGCATCGTGGCCTTGAATGTAGCCACTCTTCAGGTTATCCATGCAGCCGCGGTAGTTCAGCGCTAAGCTAAGCATATCGTTGAACGACAAGTTGGTTTTGACGTATTTGTTAAAGATATCGACCAACTTACGGTAATTACTAATGGTGTTCACAGACATTGCCTTGTGAGCAATGGCTTCAATCACCTGACGTTGACGAAGCTGTCTACCATAGTCACCACGTGGGTCTTCTTTTCTCATTCGTACATACGCAACGGCGTGACGACCGTTCAAATGCTGCTTACCCTTATGGAAATCGCACCAGTCATACGAGAAGTCGAACGGTACGTTAACATCGACGCCGCCCACTGCATTAACTAAACTGCGCAACGCCTTCATGTTAACTTCAACATAGTAGTCAATCGGCACATTCAACATGCTCTTAACGGTTTTCACGCTGGCCGCACTACCACCGATTTCATAAGCCGAATTCACCCTAAACATAAAGTACTTATTGCCTGGGTCTCCCTTAATATCGGTCAAAGTATCACGGGGAATTGAGGTCATCGTAGCCGAATTCTTTTGTGGATTAGCTGTTGCCAAAATCAAAGTATCGGAATTTCCTCGGTCATGACGGCCTTCAATCCCTTGGTCAACACCTAAAATTAAAACTGAAATTGGTTGTCTGTTTGCAATTTTGGCTGAGCTAGCGATCGGGCCACCAGCCTTGTTATCAATTGCACTATGAATCGTAAAATACATATGCGCTGCCCAAGCTACGCCCAAGCAGACTGCTACTAAAGCGATCAAGCCAAAGAAGCGAGCAAAAACATTACCCGGTTTATATGAGGATTGATCAGCTGCAATAGCATGGTTGCGGTGAAGATTAAGCGCAGTAGATTTATTGCGATAATCTTCCCGGTGTTTGGAATTTGGATCCATTCTTGATATCGTTTCCCTTCAAAATTAATACAAGTTCATTTGTATCACTTTTAATCTCTAGATAAAATAAAAATATCGATAATTAATAATAACTTATTTTTTGTGTTCAGTTGTACAACAAGTTAATATGTAAACAAATTGAAACAACGGAGGAAGAATTTATGGCAATTCCAACAAGAAATGAAGTCCCTGAAGATTTGAAATGGGACTTAACCAGAATTTTTAAGGCAGATGAAGACTGGGAAGCAGCTTTTGACAAAGCAAAAGACGATGTTGAAAAGCTGGGAGCATTGAAAGGTACTTTGACTAAGTCTGGTAAAGATTTGTACGAAGGCTTAACCAAGATCTTGGCAGTTAAGCGCGATGTCGAAAACATCTACGTTTATGCCACTATGTCTAGTGACGTTGATACTTCTAACTCACACTATTTAGGCTACGTTAGCCGCGTGCAAACTTTGGCTAACCAATTCGAAGCTGTCACTAGTTTTATTAGCCCTGAGATCTTGAGCATCCCTAGCGACAAGTTAGCCCAATTTAAAAAGGACGAACCTCGCTTAAAGAACTACGAGCACTATCTTGAAACGATCACCAACAAACGTCCTCACACTTTGCCAGCTGAAGAAGAAAAGATCATCGCTGACGCTAGCGACGCAATGGGCGTTTCAGAAAATACCTTTAACGTTTTAACCAACTCCGACATGGAATACGGCTACGTGCAAGACGAAGACGGCAACATGGAACAATTGTCTGACGGTTTATACTCACTTTTGATCCAATCACAAAACCGTGACGTCAGAAAAGGCGCCTTTGACACGCTTTACGCCGCTTATGGCCAATTCCAAAACTCACTTGCTTCTACGCTTTCTGGCGTGGTAAAGAAGCACAACTATAATGCTACGGTGCACAAGTACGATTCAGCTCGCGAAGCCGCATTGTCTGAAAACAACGTACCTACCAAGGTTTACGACACTTTAATTCAAGAAGTTGATTCTCACCTTGATTTACTCCACCGTTATGTTGCGCTACGTAAGAAGATTTTAGGACTCAAAGATTTACAAATGTGGGACATGTATGTGCCACTAACTGGTAAACCTGCTCTTTCCTACAACTTCGAAGAAGCAAAAGAAGTTGCTAAGAAGGCACTCGCTCCACTTGGTGAAGACTACTTGAAGCACGTCGATTACATTTTTAACAACCGCGTCATCGACGTTGTGGAATCAAAGAACAAGGTCACTGGTGCCTACTCTGGTGGTGCCTACGATACTGATCCATATGAACTTTTGAACTGGGAAGACAACGTTGATTCACTTTACACATTAGTGCACGAAACTGGTCACTCAGTTCACTCTTGGTACACTCGTAACACCCAACCTTACGTTTATGGTGACTACCCAATTTTCGTAGCTGAAATTGCTTCAACCACTAACGAAAACATTTTGACTGAATACTTCTTGGACCACATCACTGATCCTAAGACGCGTGCCTTTATCTTGAACTACTACCTTGATTCATTTAAGGGTACTTTGTTCCGTCAAACTCAATTTGCCGTATTTGAACAATTTATCCATGAAGCTGACGCTAAGGGTGAACCACTTACTGCCGACACTTTGGATGACGTTTATGGTCAACTTAACCAACACTATTACGGTGATAGCGTTGAACCAGGCGGCGACATTGCGCTTGAATGGTCACGTATTCCACACTTCTACTACAACTTCTACGTTTACCAATATGCGACTGGTTTTGCGGCTGCAACAGCTTTGGCTAACAAGGTGGTTCATGGTACTGACGCTGATAGAGAGGCATACCTTGGCTTCCTTAAGGCAGGTTCAAGTGATTATCCAACTGAAATCATGAAGCATGCTGGCGTTGATATGACTAAGCCAGACTACTTGGAAGATGCCTTCAAGACTTTTGAAAAGCGTTTAAACGAATTTGAAAGCTTGATTGAAAAGTAAATATTAATAGCAAAACATACTAATCTAGTGTTGGATGATTACTCGACGGAGTAGTCGTTCAAC
>ERZ791908.361-NODE-361-length-52894-cov-6.894831_pt1 | contig 52894 bp, 57 predicted proteins | sample MGYA00510144_ERZ791908 | MGnify/ENA primary metagenome ERZ791908 (study PRJEB30046, sample SAMN00792105) | human gut metagenome | study: EMG produced TPA metagenomics assembly of the A metagenome-wide association study of gut microbiota in type 2...
GCGGACACAGTCCGTAGAGTGCTCTAAACTTGGAAAGACATGGATCATCACGGATGCCGGCTGCGGCATGGTTAGAAATACCAGATTTTGCGGTCAGATTTGCCGCCGCATGTTTATCTGGAACTTTTAAGTATCTATTTCTAATAATATTACTTATCACCCAAAAGATGTCTATGCTTATTGCGGCAGTTCCATCCTATTATTTTTCCATATTCGCAAACTTTGTGTACTGCGGCAGCCATACCAGATTCACCGTTCCGATCGGACCGTTTCTCTGCTTGGCTATGATGATCTCCGAGATTCCCTTCATATCGGAATCATGGTTGTAATAATCATCGCGGTAGATGAACATTACCACATCGGCATCCTGCTCGATGGCTCCGGACTCACGCAGATCGGAGAGCATCGGGCGGTGATCCGGCCGCTGCTCCACGGCTCGCGAGAGCTGGGAGAGTGCAATTACCGGCACGGAAAGCTCCCTCGCGAGTGCCTTGAGGGATCGGGAAATATCCGAAATCTCCTGCTGACGGGAGTCTGTTGACTTCCCGGAACCGGACATGAGCTGCAGGTAGTCGATGATGACCAGCTTCAGATCATGCTCTAATTTATATTTTCTGCACTTGCTTCGCATCTCGGAGATCGAGATACCCGGCGTATCATCGATGATCAGCTCGGAATTACCGATGGTTCCGGCTCCCTCGATCAGCTTCTCCCAGTCTGCATCCGAGAGATTACCAGTACGGAGCGCCTGCGCATCCACTCTGGACTCCAGAGAAAACAGACGATTGACAAGCTGCTCCTTGGACATCTCGAGCGAAAAGATGGCGGTACACATATTTTCGTGAAATGCCACATACTGTGCAATGTTTAGTACAAACGCCGTCTTACCCATAGACGGACGCGCCGCAATCAGGATCAGATCGGACGGCTGCAGACCAGCGGTGCGATAATCCAGATCAATAAATCCGGTCGGTATTCCGGTAACCGTTCCTGAAGTCTTTGCCGCGTTCTCGATCTTCTCGAGGGCATTCATAACTACCTGCCGGATCGGCACGTAGTCGCCGCCTCCGCCGCGGGTGGAGAGAAGGTCGAATACCTTCTTCTCGGTGATATCCATGACTGTCTCGACACTTTCCTTGCCGACATAACACTCATTCTCGATCTCTTCATTCAGCTTGATGAGCTTTCTGCGCATCGAGTTGTCCTTGACGATCTGCGCATAATACTTCACATTCGCCGAAGTCGGTACTGCCGTCACCAGATCCCGCACAAACTCCAGACTCGCAATCTCCGGCGGAACATCTTTTTCCTTAAGCTTGTTCTGCAGTGTCACCAGATCCACCGGAAGTCCCTTGTTGTACAGTTCAATCATCGTATCAAACAAAATCCCGTACTGCGTGTGGTAGAAGTCCTCGCTGATGAGCATCTCCATCGCTGTCACGATGGCATCCTTATCCATAATCATGGAACCGATCACGGACTGCTCCGCCTCAAGACTGTTGGGCATAATCCGCTTTACCAGTGCCTCTTCCATGAAATAAACCTCCTGCTACTCTTCTACAACATGAACGGTAAATGTTCCCGTTACCTTCGGATGAAGCTTGATGGCAACCTCTGTCATGCCGAAGCTTCTGATCGGCTCCGGAAGCTGCATCTTTTTCTTGTCGAGCTCCATGCCGAGCTGCTCCTTTGCCGCTGCCGCAATCTCCTTCGTGGAAACAGATCCGAAGGTACGTCCACCCTCGCCGGCTTTCATCTTGACCGTAACTTTCTTATCCTTTAATTCCTCCGCAAGCGCGAGCGCCGCCTCGTAATTCTCCTGTGCAACCTTGTCTGCGTGCTGGTTCTGCAATTTCAGATCATTGAGGTTCTTCGGTGTCGCCTCAAGTCCCAGCTTTTTCGGGAAAATCGCATTTCTCGCATACCCGTCACTGACGTTCACCACGTCGCCTTTTTTTCCTAATGCCTTTACATCCTGCAATAAAATTACTTTCATATGATCCTCATTTCCGCGCATTCTGCTGCGCTTATCTTGTATTTCCCAAATCGTATTATTCCTCGATGTCGCCTTCTTTTAACATCTCGTCGATCGTATCCTGAATGATGTGCTTTGCCTGCAGCACCGAGCAGTCTGTCAACTGCGCGCCCGCCACATTCAGATGACCGCCGCCGCCGAGCCGCTCCATGATGAGCTGCACATTGATCTCGTCAATCGACCGTGAGCTGACATAAATCTTGCCCTGATATTCGGTCAGCACAAACGATGCCTTGATACCGACGATATTTAACAGCTCGTTTGCCGCCTGTGCGCCCACAATCGTCGGGCTCTCCACATTATCCGCCGGGCACACGGAGATCGCAAATGCACCGCGGTAAACCTCCGCGTGGCGTACCGCCTCCGCTCTTGCCTTGTAGGCCGCCATGTCGTTGCGCAGCATCTTGCGCACGCGCGTCACTTCGGCTCCGGCTCTTCTCAGATATGCCGCCGCCTCGAAGGTGCGCACACCTGTCTTGGTCATAAAGTTGTTCGTGTCGATCAGAATACCGGCGTAGATACAGTCTGCCTCATGCGGCTCCAGCTTGATATTCTCGGAAAAATACTGCAGCACCTCCGCGATCATCTCGCAGGCGCTCGACGCATACGGCTCTACATAGGAAAGCACCGGATTCTCGATGACCTCGCTGCTCTGTCTGTGATGATCAAACACGCACACCGTATCCGTGCGTTTTAACAGCTCCGGACACTCTGTATAGCTCGGCCGGTTCACATCCACAACCATCACGAGCGTATTGCGGTTCGTCAGAAGAATTGCTTCCTCGCTCTTGATAAAGAGATCCGCCGAATAGCCTTTTTCCTCGGAAAATCCTTCCACAAGCGGACGCAGGGAAGATGTCACCTCATTTAAAACAATCTGTGCCTTTTTGCCGAGCACTCTGGCCGCGCAGTACACACCGATCGCAGCACCGAGGGAATCCACATCGCTGATGCTGTGTCCCATGATAATCACATGCTCGCGGCTCTCAATCACCTCCCGCAGCGCATGTGCCTTGACTCTCGCCTTCACGCGGTTGTTGCGCTCCACCTGCTTGTTGGTCTTGCCGCCGTAATAGGTCACATCCTCGTTGTCGCGGACAACCACCTGGTCGCCGCCGCGTCCGAGTGCAAGATCAATCGCCATTCTGGCGTACTCGTAATTCTTGGTGTAGGAATCGCCGCCGACACCGATACCGATACTGAGCGTCACCGCCATCTCATTGCCGACTTTTACCGTCTTGACGTCCTCAATGATGCTGAAACGATCCTCCCGGAGCTTTCCGAGATATTGATTCTTAAAGACAACAAAATACTTGTCATTCTCAATCTTTCTGACGAGTGCATCTATCTCTGTAAAGTATTTGTTCACCTTCCGGTCAATTAACGCTACGAGCAGTGATCGCTTGACGTCCTCGATACTGTCGAGCGCCTCGTCATAGTTGTCGATGTATACAAGACCCGCGACCAGACGCTGTTCCTCGTTCTCGCGGATATAGCGGTTCAACTCTGTCTCGTCAAACAGGTACATCGCCGTCAGATATTCATTGCTCTCATCGAGCGATACGATCGTGCTGTCGTGTGTCATGGCATCAAAATAAATGCGCTTTAACGCCACACGGTAATACCGGTCATTGTATGTCAGATTGATCGACTCCACCGGCTCGCTCCGCTGTAGCAGCTCCTTGGTCAGCGTCGGGAATACCGTCATGACCGACTTATGATACTTCTTGTCTTTTCCTGTGACCTCCGTAAACTGCTCATTCACCCACAGAAACTTTGCATTATAATCAACCAGTGCATACGGGATTTCAAACTCATTTAAGAGTTGTTTCTGCACGAGACCGTACTGCGTCGCAAAATTGATCAACTCATCGATCAGAAGCGGCTTATTGCGCAGATAAGCAATCAGCATGATCACAAAATAGAGCAGTACAAACCCAGAAAAAAGCACTCCCGAAGAAGTGTCTTCCATATACACAAACACATTGATGATAATCAGAAGCATTGTAAGCAGCAGCGGCAGATACAAATATGTACGAAGCTTTCCTTTAATCTTTACGTTACTTTTTCTCACAAGCAAGCCTCCATCATTCTATACAAAAACACTATCATACCGTGCATTATACCATTTTGACCGCCCAATATAAAGCCTTTTTTGCCCGAAAAAAGACTGCCCACAACAAGTTGGACAGTCCAAAATTTCAGCCGCTATATCTAGTTGGTTTGCGCTTTATCTAGTTGCCTTGCGCTTCGCTTCCGCCATCTTCCGCCGGCGCGAGCGTCATATAATTCCCCTTATCCATATCGTCGATAAAGTTGTTGGAGATGATCTGGGTGCCGTCCTGCGGCTCCACCTCATCCACAACCTCACTCAGATCTGTCTGGTATCCTCCATTCGGATTATAATGGCAGATACGGTATCCATCTTCCGCTCCACGACCGTATTCCTGGTAAATAATATCATGCCAGCCGTTCGTCATGCGCTCACTAACCGTCACCGGCGTGTGGATTCCCTCAAACGACTCGATCACCTGGAACGTTCCGTCTGCCTGTTCCGATAAGATCAGCGCCGGATCACCGAACGATACCTTTGTATACTCACCGACCACGACAACGAAAATTTCATCTGTTCCATCCTCATTCAGATCAATATGATTATAGTAATACCGGGTCTTGCTCTGCTCTTCGTCCGGAACCTGATAATAAGAGATCAGAAACTCCGCTAGCGCCGGATCCGGCGTCTCCTCCGCGTACTGCGAGACCACTGTCGCCACATCCTCCGCATCCTCCGCCGCAAGGAAATGCTCTTCCAGCACCTGCTCAAGCGTCTGCTCCGTCTGTTCCACCTGCTCGGTCTGCACCGTCTGCTCTGCCTCTGCGCCATCTCCGCCGCATCCTGCCAGCATCAGAACCATTGTCAGCATGACTGTCGTTTTGTACCAGTGTCCTCTCATCCGCGTTCCCACTCCTCTGCACCTCTTGCTCTTACACATACCCATAATATTATATGATTCTTGTCTCATTTCCAAGCCCATTTTTCTATTCTTAAGGAAAGTTTTAGAATCAGCGACATTACGAAAATGCAATCACCTAAAAAAAGACCAGCAATCGGAAGGATTGTTGGTCTTTTTACTTATCAGCTTATTCGCTGTGATTAAACGAAGTTTATTCACATACGTACGGCATCAATGCCACGTGACGTGCTCTCTTGATCGCTACAGTGAGCGCTCTCTGATGCTTTGCACAGTTGCCTGTGATACGGCGAGGAAGGATCTTTCCTCTCTCAGAGATGTATCTCTTTAACTTGTTGGTATCCTTGTAATCGATCACATTGTCCTTACCACAGAATACACAAACTTTTTTTCTTCTATGCATCGGGCGTCTCTTCATTGGAGCGCCTTCTTTGTCTGCTGCCTTATTGAAAGCCATGATAATTACCTCCTGTTATTATCGTCCATTAGTTAAATGGTAACTCTTCATCAATTCCGTCCGGAATATTCATGAAGCCATCACCCGCTGCACTGCTCGGTGACGGTCTGTCGGAAGGGGTAAAACCGGAATTATCTCCGCCGCCGGAAGCATTCTTACTCTCTGCGAACTCTACATTCTCAGCAACAACGTCCGTCGTGTATACACGCTGTCCGTCCTTGTTGGTGTAGCTTCCGGTCTGAATACGTCCCTCCAGAACGAATTTAGTTCCCTTACGTCCGAATCTCTCCAGAAACTCTGCAGTTCTGCCAAATGCAACGCAGTTGATAAAATCTGCTGTCTGCTCGTCCCCGTCACGACGGAAACGGCGGTCTACCGCAAGCGAAAATCTTGCGATGGCGGTGGAGTTCTCACCCTGTGAGTAACGCACCTCTGCATCTCTGGTCAGTCTTCCCATAAGAATCACTTTGTTCATATACGATTCCTCTCTTCCCTCAAACAAACGTTATCAGATCAAAGAATCTCTTATTTCTCGTCTTTTCTCACAACTAAGAAACGAAGTACGTTGTCCATGATACGAACATCCTGCTCAACTTCTGCTGGAACAGTCGGCTCTGCATCGAACTGAATGAAGTAGTAATAAGCTTCGCTCATCTTCTGAACTTCGTAAGCTAACTTCTTCTTACCCCAGTCCTCTACTTCTGTTACAGTACCGCCGGCACGAGTGATGTACTCTTTTGCCTTCTCTACTGTAGCTGTTCTCGCATCGTCTTCGATCTTTGCACTGACAACGAGTGCTAACTCATACTTATTCATGCGAATTTCCTCCTTTTGGTCTCTGGCCCACGTTTTCATTACATGAGCAAGGAATAATTATTATATCACGAGCATCTACTATAACACGTTTTCTCTGTAATTACAAGTGCTTTCTTGAAAAAAGCGCAAAAAACTGCGCAGCGAGCCTATTCCGTCTCCCCCGCCTTGCGCAGCCCTTTGGTATTTTTCTCCACAAGCTTTCTCGCAATCATGATCTGATGCCCGCAACCCGTACATTTCAGGCGGAAATCCGCGCCGACGCGCAGAATCTCCCACTCACTGCTGCCGCACGGATGCTGCTTTTTCAGCTTTACGATGTCTCCCACTTCATAATGGTACTGGTTCATGGTCTTCCTCACTTTCCTGATGTAGTGATAGTGTAGCATGTTTCGCTCCGCTGCGGTAGGAAAAATTTTCATTCACTTAGCGCCGTCTACACCTCAATCTGCCCGAACACATCGCCGAGTCCCGCCTGGATCAGCAGATCTGCCCTCGCGTCCATCGGCGTCGTCGATTTGTTGATTAACACCAGTTTGTTTCCCCGGTAATAATCAATCAGTCCGGCTGCAGGATAGACTGCCAGCGAAGTTCCTCCGATAATCAGCAGATCTGCATGACAGATGTAGAACACGGCGTCTTCCAGGGTCTGTTGATCCAGTCCCTCCTCATAGAGCACCACATCCGGCTTGATCGTGCCGCCGCACGCATCACAAAGCGGTACTTTTCCCGGGTAATCCCTCACGTATTCCGCGTCAAATCCCTTGCCACACTTTCTGCAATAATTCCGGTGCACACTCCCGTGCAGTTCCAGCACACGCTTACTTCCTGCCAGCTGGTGCAGACCGTCAATATTCTGCGTCACGACGGCTTTTACCTTTCCAGCCGCCTCAAGCTCCGCCAGCTTTTTGTGCGTGATGTTCGGCTCTGCGGTAAGGCAGAGCATTTTATCCCTGTAAAAACGGTAAAACTCCTCCGGGTATTTTATATAGAAGGAATGGCTTAAAATCGTCTCCGGCGGATAGTCATATTTCTGATTATAAAGACCATCCACACTGCGGAAATCCGGGATTCCGCTCTCCGTAGATACACCGGCTCCCCCGAAGAACACAATATTGTCCGACTCCTTCACCATCTGCAAAAATTGTTCGATATTCGTCATTGACTGGCGCCTCCCATTCCACTGCGATTTTCTCTATCATACACCAACCGCACGCCAAAATCTATCGGTATTCCGTCCGCCAGAGTCCCAAACCGTTTTCTAAAACGCAGACAGCAGATACAGCAGAACCCAGGTCTTTTTGATAAAGCAAAAAAACAGCAGTCATGGGACTGCTGCCTAAAGAGTTGCGGGAATAGGATTTGAACCTATGACCTTCGGGTTATGAGCCCGACGAGCTTCCAGACTGCTCCATCCCGCGCTATATGCAACCACCATTGCTTCCTGTATCACAATGTCCGTTGCTTGTTAACATAATGTATTATAACTCTTTCGTACCCACTTGTCAAATCCGCTTCCGCACCCTGCTTTTTCCTGCCTTACTCTATCATTATATGCAGTGCCGACATCCTATAGAACCGATTTTTTCATTTTTCTGTTTTCACAGACATTTTTGCAGAAAAAATCCTTCCCGGGCGCAGCCACAGCCGGCCGATACTCACATATATCCCGCCAGAATAATGCTTGCGACGGTCCCCGCAATGGTTGCGATCAGCGCGCCCACCAACGTGTAACGGCTTTTTTTGATCCCCGCCGCCATAAAATAGACCGACATCGTATAAAAGATCGTCTCCGTGCTGCTCATCATAATGGATGCCATCTTCCCCAGCATGGAATCTGCGCCGTACTCCTTGTAAATATCTAATAGCAGTCCGGTTGCCGCAGAGGACGAAAACATTTTAACCACCGTGACCGGTATCAGCTCCGGCGGAAAACCAAGCCAGCCGATCCCCCGTCCCAGCAGCCCGGAAAAGCACTCCAGAAAACCGGAAGCCCGCAGGATCCCGACCGCCACCATAAGCCCGATCAGTGTGGGCATGATTCCGATGACCGTCTGAAAGCCGTCCTTTGCCCCGTCTATGAACTCCTCATAGATATTCTGTCTGTTCAGAATTCCATAACCGACAATACCGAAAATGAGAAGCGGTATCATTATGTCCGATAGAAAAATCATTACGCCCATGATACATCCAGAATCTTCCGTTATTCTACTATATGGAATCCGAACGGTAAATATTCATATTCACGAACTTTCGGGCTGCGGCATGTCATGCTGCTCTTCCTCATCGTGATTCGTCAGCTTCTCATACTGATCCTGCGACATGGGGCGGCCAAAATAATAACCCTGAATATAGTCGCATCCGAGGTCATTTAAAAAATCCACCTGATGCTTTTCCTCCACACCTTCCGCAATCACCATCATGTCCAGAGATTCCGCCATCCGGATGACCGCCTCGATGATCTTTGCACCCTTTTCCGCGGTATTCCCCTTAGAGAAGAACTTCATGTCGATCTTTAACACATCAAGATCCACGTCCTTTAAAATGTTTAAGGAGGAGTAACCGCTCCCAAAGTCATCCATCAGAATCGTAAATCCGGCGTCATGCAGATAATTCACCGCTCTCTGGATCAATTCCGCATCCTCGGAAAAGACGCTCTCCGTCAGTTCCAGGTTCAGATAATGCGGAGGAATATGATAGCGGTGGATGAGGTCAATCAGAGAATCCATAAAATCCGGGTTATAGAGGTTGACTCTGGATACGTTGACCGAAATTGGCGCCGGATTCCTTCCCTGGGAAAGCTCACTGTCTATGAACTGGCAGACTTTCTCCCACACGTAATAGTCCAACTTCGTGATAAAGCCGTTGCGCTCAAAGATCGGTATAAATTCGTTCGGAAGCACGATCTCACCGCTCGGCTTCTTCCAGCGCACCAGTGCCTCCGCTCCGTACGGAGCCATCTTTTTCAGCTGGTACTTCGGCTGGAAATAGACGATAAACTGCTGCTCTGCCAGCGCGGCATCCATCTCGTCAATGATATGCTGTTCGCGGAGCACTTTCTGTCCGATCTCCTCCGTATATAAAACATCGTGAACCATGTACTGACCCTTGCACTGTGCCGCCGCAATCTCAGCGTTGTCGTGCATCGCCGCCACTTCCATATCCGGATCGTCCACCAGATAAATGCCCGCGCAGGTCTCCAGATAATAATGTACGGAATGTTTCCGGATCTCTGCCCGGATTCCTTCCAGTATGTGATAGATCGCCGCACCATCTTCGTAGGGGACACACATTCCGAACACATCGCCGCCAAGGCGTCCGTATGTGCCTCTGCCGTAGGCTGTCATGACCTTGCGGATGGCTCCCGCCACAAAATGGATCAGCCGGTCTCCCTCTTTGGAGCCGTAGAGGGTATTGATAATCCGGAAACGGTCAATGTCAAAATGGATAAAGGCAAAATTCGCTCCCGCGCGCTGGTCTAAAAGTTCGCGGGTCGCCTGGTAGAACTTCTGCTGTCCGTAAATACCGGTAAGAAAATCATATTCCAGAAACCGCACCTTGCTTTTCTCGATGGCGTTTCCTGCGCGCAGTCTCATGATCCCGGGGCTGGAATTCTTCAGAACAAAATCCCATGCACCGAGCTCCAGACTCCTCTGCTCTCTCTCAGGGTCGTCTTCTGTCGTACACACCACAACCGGAAGATAGCTGTACTCCTTCCGCTTCCGATACATCTCCAAAAATTCATAACCGTCCATCACAGGCATCATCAGATCCAGCATAATCAGCGAAATCTGCGCTCTTTTTCTGGAAAGAATCTCCAACGCCTGCTTTCCGTTACATGCTTCTAGGATGTCGTAATCCGATCTCAAAACATCCGCCACTGCCATCCGGTCCTGCTGACAGTCATCTACGATCAGTACATATTTTCTTCTACCCATACAAGCCCCCGTACCTTGAAATACGATCTGCGTTTCTCCTATGTACTATTATAGTTTTTTCGTTTCCTTTCAGCAACGTTTTTTTAACTTACAAAAGATAATTGCCGCCGCGGTACTACATATAGTCGCAATAAGTCCCGGACCCACTACTGCTGCGGGATTGACGCTCCCGTACTGGCTCCGGTACGCGATGATATTGACCGGAATCAGCTGCAGGGACGAGATGTTGACGATCAGAAACGTGCACATCTCATCCGTGGCAATATCCGGTCCGCGTTTCCGCGAGGTTCCTTTTTGTCCGCAGAGTTCCAGGTTACGCTCCTGCAATGCCTCCATCGCTTTTAATCCCGCCGGCGTTGCCGCCCAGCCAAGTCCGAAGACATTTGCAATCATATTCGTCGCAATGTATTCGTTGGCGGGGTGCTCCTGCGGGAGATCCGGAAACAGGAAATGCAGCACCGGGCGCATTCTCCGTGAAAGTCCCTCAATGATCCCCGCCTTTTCCGCAATCCGCATCAGTCCCACCCAGAAAGACATCACTCCCATCATGGTAATACAAAGCGTAACCGCCTCTTTTGCCGAATCGAGCGCCGCCGTCGTAATCTGCGGCAGGGTTCCGTGGAACGCCCCGTAGATGATGCCCGTCAGAATCATAAATGCCCAGAGATAATTCATATCCCCTCACCCGTTTTTATCGTTTCTCCATATATATGCATCCCGGAATAAATCTTGACAGCACCCCCTTGATGCGCAAAAATAGCGCAGAACTTTTGAATAATTGCACATTTTCCCACATAGAATATGTTAATTTTCCGACACAGGAGTTTTCTCCTCTGCCGCGTTTCCGAGGTGTTTGTTTGCATTCTTCGTTTATCCACACATTTTCCAGGCAATTCGTCCTTTTTCCACTGATGACGTCCGTTTTTCTGCTCAACGGATGCTCCCGCTTCTCCATGCAGACGGATTTCGTCGCCGGTTCCACGTCCTCCTTCGATGCGTTTCTTGATGATTTTTTCCGGGCGGAGGTCTCCTCCAACACGATCAATCTTCATTTTTCACTGTCCCATCCGGAAAACTACGGCATTACAGAGACTCCGATCACGCTCGGCAGTCTCTCGGAAGAAGCACTTGCCGCATCCCATGCATCTCTGGAGAACACGCTCGCGGCTCTGGCAAAATACGACCGCGATGCCCTTCCGCCCTCCGGTCAGCTCACCTATGACGTCTTGCAGGATTATCTTAAGACGGAGCTCTCCGCATCCGATCTGACTCTCTACGACGAGCCGCTGCGCCCTACGACCGGCATTCAGTCGCAGCTTCCCGTACTATATGAGGAATACCGTTTCCGGCAGCCAGCCGACGTGGAGGACTATCTCGCGCTCCTCGCCCTGACCGGCGATTATTTCGACCAGATCATCCGCTTCGAGCAGCAGAAAGCACAGGCCGGGCTTTTTATGTCCGACTATGCCTGCAACACACTGATTTCACAGTGTAACGCCTTCACAGCTGACCCGGATCAACACTATCTCATCCAGACCTTCGATCACAAAATCGATGCCATGTCAGAATTGACGGAAGACCAAAAGACACTCTACAAGGAAAAAAATGCCGCTCTGGTGCGGGAACATGTGCTTCCCGCCTACACCCATCTTGCCGCGGCGCTCACAGAGCTTCTCGGCAGCGGCAAAAACGATATGGGGCTCTGTTACTTTGCAGACGGAAAAGATTACTACCGCTACCTGGTCTGCCACAACACCGGGAGCGCTTCCGATCTTCCGGCGCTGCAGGACCGGATCTTAGAAAAACGGCAAAGCGACCTGCAGCAGGCGGCAGCACTCCTCTCCGAAAACCCGCAGTTAAAAGCATCCCAGACGACCGTCCGGCTTCCTGCCGCCGATCCCATTGCAACGCTAAACGGGCTGCAGGAGGCGATGCGCGCAAATTTTCCTGCACCACCCGAGACCACATTTACTGTAAGTTCTATTGACGAGTGCATGGAAGACTATATGGCGCCTGCGTTTTACATCACCTCGCCCATTGACGATTATGCGCAGAACTCCATATTTATCAATGCCTCCACCGACACCTCCTCCCTGCGGTATTTCACAACGCTGGCGCACGAGGGCTTCCCCGGCCACCTTTATCAGACGGTGATGTCCTATGAAGCCGGACTACATCCCGTGCGGTTTCTGCTGAATTATCCGGGCTATGTCGAGGGCTGGGCAACCTACGTGGAGATGATCTCGTACCATTATGCCGGGCTGGATGATGACCTCGCCTCGCTGCTCTCCCTGAATCAGTCCGCCCTCCTAAGTCTCTATGCCTCAACGGATCTGGGAATCCACTACGACGGCTGGAGCTTTTCCGACACAACCGCTTTCTGGAAAGACTTCGGCATCACGGATCAGACCGCACTGCGCGAAATCTATGAGCTGATCGTGGAAGAACCCGCCCATTATCTGAAATACTATGTGGGATATATGGAATTTGTGGATTTAAAAGAAAAGGCACAGGAAACCTACGGAAGCGCCTACAGCGATATCGCTTTTCATAAGGCTCTGCTCTCCATCGGTCCTGCACCTTTTTCGATCATTGAAACGTATCTGGATGATTATTATCTGCCGGATGCGGCTCCCCAATAGCCCCGGCGTAACTTATTTCGCGCGGGATACTGTACGGAAAATCAGGCGCACCAGCGGTCCTGCAAAAAAGATCTGCCAGCAGAGCGCCATCGGGAAATTAAGAACGGTCGTCTGGAACCACAGCGCAATAATTTCTTTGCCCGGGTTCTGGAAGAGAATGGTCGCCACAAGACTCATCATCGGGCACATAAGGCAGACAATCATGCTGGAAATCGCGAGCAGAATAAAAATCGGCTTATCATCCGGTGAGACAAGGCGGAAGGCAAGCATCTTTGCGAGGCGTTCCACAACGAACATTTCCAGCACAAAAGCAACCGGCCACATGATAATTACCTCGTGGAACGCGAGCATGAAAACCTCGTTCGTCATTCCGCCTCGGTTGATCGCGATGTTGTAGCAGATCATGGCGTAGACCATAGCGAACGCCATGAGAAGTGTGAAGATGACATTTTGAAATTTGGTTTTTGGCATAAGTAACTCTCCTTTTCTCTGCAAAATACATACGTGTTGTTCGTTCATCAGGCGAGCTTATGCGTCACATGTATCGTTTCCAATTAAATCAAAATGTTTTTGCGAATTGTAATATGATGTTGGTAAAAAACGCCGCAACACGGTCATCCCCGTTTGCAGCGTTTTCTAATATAACACAGTATTTTCATTTATGTAAGTATTTTTTTAAGACAACAGCGCCTGGTAGACATCGCGCTTGCTGATGCCGCGGTCCTTTGCCACCAGCTTCATCGCTTCCTTCCGGCCGATCCCCTGCTTCTCATAGACTTCCATATGCTCCTCAAGCGACAGGTTCTCCCAGTTCTTCTGCTCTTCCTGCTTCAATTCCTCAAATGTCTTTCCGGCGATTACCAGGACATACTCTCCGCGGGGTTCATTGTCTTTATAATATTGAAGGATCTCCGAAAATGTCGTTAATGTCTTTTCCTCGTACCGCTTTGTCAGTTCCCTGCACACGGTTAATTTGCGGTCTCCGAGCGTCTCGTACAGCTCTTCCAGCGTGCGGATCAGATGATGCGGCGCCTCGTAGATGATGATCGTGCGCGTCTCATTGACCAGCTGCGAGAGCACTGCTGCCCGCTCTTTTTTCTCCCTCGGCAGAAACGCCTCAAACGCAAACCGTCTGGTCGGCTGCCCCGACATCGTGAGTGCGGTGATACATGCCGCCGGTCCCGGCAGAGACGTCACTTCAATCCCTTCCTCATAGCAGATGCGCACGAGGTCTTCCCCCGGATCCGAGATCCCCGGCGTCCCCGCATCCGTAATCAGTGCGATATTGAGTCCTTCGCGCATCTTATCCACCAGCTGATACGCTTTCTCGATCTTATTGTACTCGTGATAGCTCGTCATCGGCGTCCGGATCTCAAAATGATTCAACAGCTTGATGGAATTTCTGGTATCCTCCGCCGCAATCAGATCGACTTTCTTTAAGGTTCTCACCACCCGGTAGGTGATGTCCTCCAGATTTCCGATCGGAGTGGCACACAAATATAACTTTCCCGCCATAACTTTTCCTTTCGTCGTGCATAAAGCGCGCACATCCTGTATACTCCCCGCGTGCATTCCTGCCTGCTATCCGACAGACTTCTCCTCTGCCACATTCCCCACTCCTGCAAGCTTCGGTGCAGCGAAATACAGTACGATTCCTCCGATCACCGCGCCGATGGAGATCAACTGCGACGTGGACAGCACACCCACACTGCCTCTGTAATCGTTGCGCAAAAACTCCACGGCGAATCTTCCGATTCCGTACAGCACAAGATAAGCCGCCGCAACGCGTCCGGTCTTCGGTCTCTTCGATGCAAACCATAACAGCAGCGCGCAGATGATAAAATCTCCCGCCGCTGAGATCAGCTGCGTCGGTATCAGCTTCACACCGTTCGGTGCGAACGAGGAGTTATGAAACGTGATTCCGTACCACGCATCCGTCTCCCTGCCGTAGCAGCAGCCCGCAAAAAAGCAGCCAAAGCGGCCGAAGCCTTGTGCAAACGAAACCGCCGGCATCACCAGATCAAAATACGGCATAAACGCCTGCTTTTTCGTGCGGCAGTAGATATAACTTGCCAGAATTCCTCCGATGATTCCTCCGTAGACCACATAGCCGTTCTTGAAATCCCAGAGGATAGACGGATCCTTCATGATCTCCGGAATCTCTACAATATAATATAAAATCCTGGTTCCGAGCATTCCGCCGATGATGGCGCAGAAGAAAATGCCCCAGATGATATCCTCATCATAGCCTCTCTTTTTGCCCCGGCGCAGCGTCATCAGCAATGCCGCCAGAAAACCCGCTGCAATCATCACTCCATACATATGAATGGTAATCGGTCCTATCGCAATATTATTAAACATATTCTTTTCCTTTCTGCCACAGCGTCCTGTCCGCTGCTTTCTGTGCTGTCACACCGGTCGTTCGTTAATATCCGTAGATATCATAGATTTCATCCGTGTATACACCCTGTTCCTTATAAACGATCAGCGGCTTTTCCACCGTCAGTCTCGATCTGCCGCCGCGGCTTCCCTCCAGCAGAACCATGTTCGGCTCCTTGTCCACGTACGGATAGACCAGCTGCATCCGCTTGGGTTCAATACCGCAGGCAACCATCTTGCTCATAATCTCCGCAAGCCGGAACGGACGGTGTACCATGTAAAATCTCCCGCCCGGCACAAGCAGCTTCGCCGACTCCCGCAGAATATCGTCCAGGGTACACAGAACCTCATGGCGTGCAATCGCTTTTGCCTCCGAGCCGGAACTGATTCCGTGCTGTCCGATCATATACGGCGGATTGGTGGTGACAATATCAAAAGAAGATGCCCCGAATATTCCCGAGGCATCTTTGATATCGCCTGTCACAACCCGGATCTTTTCTTCCAGGTGATTATATAATACGCTTCTTCTCGCCATATCCGCGCTCTCTTCCTGAATCTCCAGCGCGGTAAAATCTTCTGCCTCCGTCTTTGCCTCCATTAAGATCGGGATAATCCCGGTGCCCGTCCCCAGATCAAGCACACGCTCTCCCCGTCTGGCACGCGCGAATCCCGACAACAGCACGGCATCCATACCGAAACAGAATCTCGCCGGATCCTGAATAATATAGTAGCCGTTCCGGTGCAGTTCATCCAGACGCTCGTTTTCATGGACAAGATTATTTGGTGTCATCAATCTTGGATTTTCCTCCCTTATCCTCAAGCGCGGACAATTCCTTCAGCTCCTTTGCAGAAAGCTTTATATTTTCCTTTCTGCGGCGCGGACGGAACTTCAGCTCGTCCACTGGATATTCCCGGAGTTCTTTTTCATCGTCCACCTCTACCAGTACCTTCACCATCTGGCGGAGCACATTGACCGAAGACACTTCTCCTTTCAGTCCGTCCACCGTCGTCACGCGGTCGCCGATACCCGGAAGTCTGCTGTTGAGATACTCGTAGGTCTCTTCCTCATTCTTCAGGCAACACATCAGTCTTCCGCACACACCCGAGATCTTGGTCGGATTCAAAGAAAGATTCTGCTCTTTTGCCATCTTGATGGAAACCGGCGCAAATTCCGAGAGATAGGTGTTGCAGCACAGCGCACGTCCGCAGATACCGATTCCGCCCATGATCTTTGTCTCATCGCGCACACCGATCTGGCGAAGCTCGATTCTGGTGCGGAATACCGCTGCGAGGTCTTTTACCAGCTCACGGAAATCGATTCTTCCGTCCGCCGTGAAGTAAAACAACAGCTTATTATTGTCAAACGTGTATTCCGCCTCGACAAGCTTCATATCGAGCTTGTGCTTGGCAATCTTCTCGAGACAGATGCGGAAGGCATCCTTCTCTTTTTCCCGGTTCTTCGCAACCGTCTTCTCGTCCGCCTCCGTCGCAATGCGGATGACCGGCTTCAACGGCTGGATGACTTCCTCCTCCGAAACCCCTTTCGGCTCCGTCATGACCGTTCCCATCTCGACACCGCGGGCGGTCTCCACGATTACGTGCATTCCCGCATGGATGTCCAGCTTGCCCGGTCCAAAATAATATATCTTGCCCGCATTCCGAAAGCGGACTCCTACTACTTTTACCATATTTCTAGTTCTCCTTTATTGTCAGCAACAGCAGTTCCATTGTAAGGTCAAAGTTGACGTTGGCATTCAGCCGGATCTGTGCTTTGCGCAGCGCCTCCAAGATCGTCTCGATGCCGCTGTAAGAACTCTTCTCTGCCTGCCGCTTGATGTCGTACACTTCATCCTTGAAGATCAGACCGTTCACGTCGCCAGTTGCCTTAAACAGCAGCACGTCCCGATACCATACCATCATCAGATCAAAGTAATCATTGATCGAAAGCTTGTATGTAGCAATCTGTTTTACCGCCTCCGTCATCTCATACAAATCGATGTCCCGAAGCCGCTTGATCAGCTGGAGCACCGCGCCCTTTAACTCGTTGAACTCCTCCGAGGACGCAAGCTGAATGGCTTTTCCGACGTTACCCTGAGCGAATGCCACACATACGTCCGCCTGGTAGTCCGGAATCTGATACTTGCGCATCAGATAGCCGCGGATCTTCTCATCCGGCACTGCCTTGATGTTCAATGTGACACAGCGGGATAAGATCGTCGGCAGAAAAGCGGCAGCGTTTGTGGTAAGAAGAATCAGAATCGCGTAGGCAGGCGGTTCCTCAATCGTCTTAAGCAGCGCATTCTGTGCCTGCTCGTTCATCTTCTCGGCTTCATCGATAATATAGATCTTATATCTGCTGCTGTAAGGTTTGATTACTATATCGTTGTTGACCTGGGTACGGATATCATCGACCGAGATTGTATTCGGCTTCTCATGCCGCACATAGATGATGTCCGGCTGGTTCTTCGTCATCGCCTGCTTACAGGAATGACATTCCATACACGGCTCCACATCGGACGGCTGCGCGGCATTTTTCACCACATCCTCCAGCTTCTCACACTCGAGTGTCTGGGCAAACGCCTCCGCGAGCATCATTTTGCCGGACTTATCCGGTCCGTTTATGATGTATGCATGTGATACCTTATCCATTGTGACTGCATTCTGCAGATGCTCTATGATCTGCTCATGCCCTAAAATAGCTTTAAATCCTGCCATAGCTTCCCTCGTTTTATGTTAAGTCAGAATATCCAACAGAAGTCCCTGGATCTCCCCGATCTTGCTCAAGATCGTGATGTGATCCTTCTCATCCTTGACCAGTTCCTGTGCAAGTTCGTCCAGGTTGGCATCAATCAGCCGGATCAGTCCGTAGACTCTGTGGCGTCCCTTGCGGTCCAGGAAATTCTCTCTTGAAAACTTATGAGAGCGGTAGACCACTTCATTCATAAAATCACGGATCAGTCCGCGGTACTTTTTCATATCGCGGATGTCCATATGTTCCGCAATCCGGTTCCCCTGAAACGTAATGTCAGATAACAGACTGTCCACCTTCGCCTGAAGCTCTGCATCCGTGATCGCGCTCGCCAGCGTAAACTTGAACGTTCCGTCGCCGGTCTCCGTCGTCACCGTGTCCGGCACCTGCGTTACCATCTGTGCCTGATTTACCTTAATATCCAATCTGCCACCCTCTTTCCCTGATCCGTCAATCGTTCTGAGACAATATATAATCGCGGATATTTTCTTCCGTCTGCTTTAAATCATCATTTGCAAACCGCACCGTAATCTGTGCGTCCAAAAGCTTTTCTTCGGAAAAATCTGCCGCGTCCGCCAGAAATCTCCGGCACATCTCTTCATAGTGCGGTTCCCGCTGCTGCCGCTCTCTTCCGATCGCACGCTCCAGCCGGATTCCGTCCTCCACTTCAATATATATCGGAACAACACGTTCCTTTCCGAAGTAGTCCCGGAGCTTCCCGTATGCTTCCAGCGTACCGATCAACAGATAATTCTGCCGCAGATCCTGTATCTGATGGTCATCCACCGTAAAATACTTCCATACTCCCTGCACCGTATCGTATGCCCGAAGTTCAATGACTTTGCCACGCTTTAGAAGATCGGCCAGTTCCTTCTCTCCGCAGAAATAATATTCCACGCCGTCCGTTTCTCCCCGGCGCATCGGCCGCGTCGTGTAGGGAATGATCTTCTTCAGCGAAAGCGCCCCGTCTTCCAGAAGCATCTTATATAATGTATCTTTTCCTGTTGAGCTCTTGCCCATCATGCAATAGATTTTTCCCATTCGCTGCACCTTCTAGTATAATATAGTCTTTAAAAATATACAATCTTTATCCGACCGGGGGCAAGATTTCCCTGCCCTTCCACGTTCAGTTTTCTCTCCCGGCACTCTCTGATGTGCCGGATAAACTCTTCCGTGATAACTTCTCCCGGCACGATGAGCGGGATTCCGGGCGGATACAGGTAGACGTAATCCGCCGCCATTTTCCCGACTGCCTCATCAAGCGGCATCTCCCGGTACGGCAGATCCAGCGCCTGATAAATCTGCATCCGGCGCGGATTCTTCCGATACATGCGCGCCGTGAATCCGGCTTCCGGCACTTCTCCGTCTAATTCCGTCTTCCGGTTCTCTTCAGCGGTCTCATGGAGCTCCGCCATACGCCGGTTCTTTTCATCAATCTCATGGAGCGCCGTCACAAGCCGCCGCATGCCCTCGTCCGTATCCATAAGGCTTGTCATGCCGAGCACATAGTCCGCCGACACCATCTCCATCTGGAGATGATAGTGTCCGAGCAGTTCCTGATGCAGCGCCTCGCCGCCCATGGCGCCCGCATAAATAATCAGCTTGGAATCGTCCCAGTCATACGCTTCTTCCTTGCAGAGGTCTTCCCGCCGCATGACATGCAGCTGCGCAAGATCCGCCGTATCACGGTAAAATGCATCCAGACGTCTCCGGTATTCCGCAAAAAGTTCTGCCCCCTGCTCACGGAGCAGGTCGATGCATGCATCCATTCCCGCCATAAACAGATACGACGGCGAACTCGTCTCATAGACGCCCAGATACCGTGCCACGCGCCCGGGATCAATCCGCGTGCCGTTACAATGCAAAAGCGCCGTCTGTGTAAACGACGGCAGCGTCTTGTGCAGACTCATAATCACGGCGTCCGCCCCAAGGCGCACCGCATTTTCCGGGAATCCGGCTCCGAATCCGAAGTGGGCCCCGTGCGCTTCATCGACAATCAGCGCCGCCCCGTGTGCATGACAGCATGCCGCAATCGCCGCGACGTCCGACACGATCCCCTCGTAGGTCGGGGATGTGAGGATCACAACCGCAATATCCGGATGCTTTGTCAGCGCCTCCTCCACCTGCGCCGCGGTAATCTGTCCCTGCAGATCTCCCCGCGTAATTGCCGGATAGAGGAACTCCGCCGCGAGTCCCTGCATGGAAATCGCGTGATAGACCGCTTTGTGGCAGTTCCTTGCCGCCAGTACCTTATCTCCCCGCCGTGCGGCAGCGCAGATGGCGGCAAGCAGTCCGCAGGTGCTCCCGTTTACCAGGTAATACGACCGGTCCGCACCGTAGAGCTTCGCCGCGCGCTCCTCGGCCTCCCTGATAAGCCCTTCGGCATGATGCAGGTTGTCAAATCCGTCAATCTCCGTAATATCGATGGTATACGGATTTGGAAACGGAAGTGCCCGGCGCTTGTGCCCCGGCATATGAAAAGGGTAGACATCCGATTCCCCGTATGAAATTAGCTGTTGATACAAATGCTCTCTCTCCATTGTTCCTATCACTTTCCCCTGTCAATCCGTCTTGTTTTGTTCCGTCGATCCGCGCAGCAGAATTTTTGTCACTTGAACAATCCGCCGTTTTCCATTATGATATGGGATATATTTATTTAATAGAAATGGCGGAAATTTTTATGAACCACGCACTCATTATCCTGTGCGGCGGCGGAAGCACGCGCATGGGAACCGATAAAGCCCTGCTGCCTTTTGGCGAAGTAAGTCTGCTGGAATACCTTGTGAACAAGTACAAACCGCATTTTTCGCATATTTACTTATCCGTGAAAAAGCCGGGCGAATATACACACCTGTCACTCCCCGTCACAGAAATTGCCGATCTGTACATGAACGCCGGTCCGATGTCCGGCGTATTTTCCGGTCTCTCCATGATGGATGAAGACCAGGCGTTTATTCTGCCGATCGACACCCCTTTTCTGGAACCGGAAGTCGGACTGCAGCTGCTGGAGCATCTGGACGGTTTTGACATCGCCGCGGTATCCGGCACCGAAATGGATCAAAAGGTACCGGCGTCCGCCTACTCCAAAAGCTGCCTGCCGTCCATCGGAAAGTGTCTGCTTTTGCACCAGTTCACTTTCGATACGCTGCGCGAGAAATGCAGCGTGTCCTATCTGAAGCGCGAAGAAGCGACCAAAGACTCCGATATTCCGGCAGATCTTCAGTTTTCCCATCTGGATACCAGGGATGACTACTATCTGGCGCTCCGGCTCCTTCACTGCATTTAACTAATCTAAGAACCGCTGCAGATCCGGCATCCAGTCTCCGAAAAAAATCTCGTCCCGGCACAGGGTGCTCCACATCTGCGGAAGGAATTGTTCCAGAACCTGCATGACCTCTGTCCATGCGGGTTCTTTTCTTTTCCGGTGTCTTAAATATTTCTCCCAACGCTTTCTCATGTAGCTGTAATCGCGGTAGGAAAGAATCTCTTTCATCCGCGACTCCTCGGGAAGTAACTGCCGCTTTTTGCAATGTTCGCCGAGCAGTTCCTGAATATGCCTGCCGTCCACCGGCTCCGTCTTTAATATCCCGTAAACCTTATCGTAGACGCTCATATCCGGAAGCAGTTCCATATCCCGGATCAGATAAAAAAGATTCTCCGCGAGAATACTCTCCACCGGATATTCCAGATACGGAATCTGCTTTCCGCCTTCCATAAACGGCATAAAAGTCCGCTTGACCGGAACCAGTCCTTCCTCGGTCAGTTCCGTGACGCGGATATGGATCGGAACCGTCATCTCCTCGAACTCCCCCGCAATCTCCAGATCCACGCGGTGATCCCCCGCGCTCGCTCTTCCCTTCCAGGAAATGTCCGGCACCTTTTCCACTTTTAGGATGTACGCGAGCATGACATATCCCATCTTAAGAGACAGCTCCTGCCCCGGAACGATCCCCTCCCGCTTCATCGCGCGGGGATCTGTCACATAGGCAAAATCCAGCGTCAGCAGATTTTTCTTCCGGTACTGTTCCACTCCGAGTGCGCTGCTGTTTTTCAGCCAGAGAAACAGGGAAAACGGCGAATCCTCGATCAGATACATCAGTTCTTCCAGTACATAGCCTGCCAGCAGATTGGAAAACGGAATACCGGTCTCTTCACTTTTTGCTTTCAGTGCAGCTTTTTCTATGATCGTATGTTTCATCTACAGCCATACTCCTATCATCGTCTGTACTTTCTTTACCACTCTGCGTTCCCTTGCGTATTTCATCAGCTTTGCGACATCCTTCTTCGGATCGCGGATATACGCTAAAAGCCCTTCTTTGAAAAGCTCACGCTCCATCTTATCTTCATATTTCAGACACTCGCACATCAGGCGCTCCCGGTCAAAAATTTTCATCTTCGCGCCGCCGTAGTCAATCTCCGTCACACCGAGTGTCAGGGTCTCCGGCTCCGCATACAGCGGCACCACCGGCGGAAAATCCAGCTTAAACCGCGACTTGGATGTGTTCTTGTCCACCGACAATTTGTATCCGTAAGGCTTGCGGTCCAGATAGCCGTACGCGTACAATGCGGTCTCCAGGTTTAAGACGCAGTCCGGAAACAGCCGCGCAATCAGCTCCTCCTCCGAGAAATCACTCAGCCGCACCGCATAGTACCCGTTCTTGATCCGGATCAGATCTCCCTTTTCCACAAAATCCAGAATCCTCCGGTAATCGATTCCCAGTTCATTCAGCTGGCTCTTTTTCACCACGCCGCCATTCTGATAGATGAACTCTTTGACACGATCCAGAATGAGTTCCCGCTTTTCGTTAATCACATAAGATTCTGACATATCGTTCCCCGTACCTTTCCTGTTGAGCCATCCCCTCCTGCAGCGCATTTTGGGGAAAGTTCTGTATAACTTCTCCGCTCTATGTATATGTTTGTGGTATTTATTGCTTATTTTTACTATAAAGGATCCACTGCTGTTTGTCAATTTATCGTTTCTGTCGTTTTTCCAGCTGTTCACAGCCCCTGTTTTGTCCTATAATGTCATAAAAGACAATTTTTTTGTCGTTTACAGAAAGGAGTTCTCTATGGAAGCAAAATCACCCTCCCTGCGCAAGAATCCATCCCGGGAAACCTGCGAGGGAATCATCCGCCGGATCCTGATGACCGAGGTCTTAGAGAAGGGGAAAAACGAGCATTTCCGCACGGCTGCCGATTTCATGAAATACTTCGAGTCTCTTTACCCGGCGTCCGACGCTCTGACCAAACAGGTGCAGCGCGCCATCCGTTCTCTGAATATGCCGAAGGATGAACTTGGCTATTTCATTCCGAACAAGACTGCCGAACAATTAGAGCAGGAACAGGAGCTTACCTATATTTTCAAAAAAGCGAATGCCGACGTCTGCCGGATGGATGATTACCAGCCTCTGTTTTTAAAAGCGGACGATGCTGTCTCCTCCTACATGCTTTCCCGCATCACGGACTCCCCTCTGTTTCAGGGAAAATATCTGACCGCGCACACCGTGCCCGGCGGCATTCTCTTCTATACAAAGAACCCGAATCAGCTTGAAATCCTGCTGAAGAGCTTAATTGTCAGATAATTTATCATCATTTTTTTCATGTCCATAATGCAAAAAACGACAATATTCAACATGGAATATTGTCGTTTTTTATTTCTTTGTACTATCTTCTACGTCTTCTGCGGCGTCTTGGCTTGCTTTTCATCTGTCGGAACTGCTCTTTGCGGTTCCTGCGCACTTCCCGGTTGTGCCGGATAATATAATAGTTATCGTAGAACTTCTTTCCGGCGAAAATCAGCCCTGCTGCAACCAGGATTCCAGCTACGATAAGCAGGATTGTGAGCGGTCTGATCCGCACCGTGGAGACCGTCTTCTCCTCGGTGTCTGTCTCCTGCTCTACCTCGCTCTGGTTGTCAAAAATATATCCGTCCACAACCGCACCGGTTGTCACAATGTCCGCTTTTCCGACCTGACGCCCCGCATAGGTGTAGGCAAGCGTTCCCACCACGTTCTCGCTGACGTCATTATACGTGATCTCCGATGCCGCATCGTTAAAGTCTGTCGTCTTCGGAAGGACGATATTGGCACTCGCATCGATGTCCACAAACGCTTTGTTGTTGTTCAAAGCTCCAACTTCCACCGCCTCGGAATCCGTGTATCTGGTCTCATTATCCGCAATATTGAACAACTGGAAATTATCAAATGCATAATCAAAAAGATTCCGGCTGTCGGTCCACTGATTCGGCGATTCCGTATGCATCACGACGCATACGAGGCTCATGCCGTCCTTTTCGGCGTAGGTGACCAGCGTGCTGCGCGCGATATCCGTATATCCGGTCTTTCCGCCGGTACAATACTCATACCGGTACTTGAGCGTCTTGAACGGGTAGAGCATCTCATTGTGATTCTGCAGATCCGTCGGCTCATCATGCTTGTTCGTCGGCGGAATGGTGTAGCGTGCCGTCCCGGTAATAATCCGGAAGGTCTCGTTCTGGTATGCCGCTTTGGCAATCAGCGCCATATCGTGCGCCGTCGTGTAATGGTTCTCGTCAAACAGACCGTGCGGATTGGCAAAATGCGTGTTGGTACATCCCAGCTCCGCCGCTTTTTCGTTCATCATGTCCACAAAATGCTCCACCGTACCGCCGACATGCTCCGCCACTGCGTAGGCACATTCATTTGCCGAATTCAGCATAACCGCGTACAGGCACTGCTCCATCGTCATCTGCTCCCCGTAATCGCGGTAGATTCCGGAACCCTCAGTATTGTTGATCGCATCATCAGAAAATGTGACGACCTCATTCAGATCGGAATTCTCCAGCGCGAGAAGCGTCGTCATGATTTTCGTGATACTTGCCGGATAATTCCGCTCATCGCTATTTTTTTCGTACAGAACCGTCCCCGTCGACATCTCCATCAGTATCACGGACGGTGACTGTACTTCCGGTCCTTCCGGCCAGTAATCTGCCGCCTGCACCACCTGCGGCTTTATCTGTAAAAAGTATAGTAAACTTAAGGCGACACATGCCGCCTTTTTCCACACATTCGCTCTTCGCATTGCTTATAACTCCATTCTATCCAGAAATCCTGTCCATTTCTTCCATATATATCCGGAACATAACTAGTATCAGTATAATCGCAGAAAAAAATACATGCAACAATTTTTCTAGCAAAAGCTCTTTTTTTATCCACAGATTTATTGTAGAATATCTTGTATGTCCACAATTATAGGACTTCCCGACATTTATTAAGATTTTCTTATGAGAGGCAGGAACGATATGAGACTTAGAAATATACCGGGTGCAGACGCCGCCATCACAGAGAGCGTCTACTGCATCAAAAGCCCCGAGACGCACAAAGGCCATTGGCAGGAGATTTTTCCGTCACAGCAGCCGCTTCACATTGAGATCGGTATGGGAAAGGGCCGCTTCATGATGGATCTTGCCGCAGTGCATCCCGACATCAATTATCTGGGAATCGAGCGCTACTCCAGCGTCCTGCTGCGCGCCCTGCAGAAAATGGAAGAGAATCCGCTCCCGAACCTGTTTTTCATCTGCATGGACGCCGCCGATGTCGCTGAGGTATTCGATCACGGAGAGGTAGACCGGATCTACTTAAACTTTTCCGATCCGTGGCCGAAGGACAGACACGCCAAGCGCCGTCTCACCTCCCGTCAGTTCTTCGCGCGCTACGATGAGGTTCTCGCACCGGAGGGACGTCTGGAGTTCAAGACCGACAATCAGGATCTTTTTACCTTTTCCCTGGAGGAGATCCCGGAAGCCGGCTGGCATCTGGACGCCTCCACCAGAGATCTGCATCACGATCCGGTGCTCAATGAAGGCAATATCATGACGGAGTACGAGGAGAAGTTCTCCTCCCTCGGCAATCCGATCTGCAAGCTGATCGCTTCCAGATAAAAAACACCCGCAGTCCGGATTTTTCTCGATCCGCCTGCGGGTGTTTTTTGTGTTCTGTTTTCTTTTATTCTTTGATCCGGAACTGGTTGACATTGTCGCTTAAATTTTCTGCAATATCCACGAGGTTTTTCGTCTGCGCATTGCAGTCCGTGACGATGCCGCTTAACTCTGTCATGGAAGCCGAAGTCTCCTCGGTACTTGCCGCATTCTCCTGTGCAATCGCTGCCAGACTCTCCATGCTGCTCATAACATCATTCTTCGCCGTGTTAACTGTCTCGATCTCACGCCGGATATTGTCAATCGCAACTACCACATTGCCGACCTCCGTATTCAGTCCGTCGAATGCCTCTCTGGTGGTCGAAAGCTTCTCGTTCTGCTCATTGATCTCATCCAACACACCGTTCATCGTCTCGACGCTCCTGTTGGAGTTCTTAATCAGTTCTTCCACAATATCACCGATCTTCTTCGCGGAGTCGCTGGACTGATCCGCAAGCTGACGGATCTCATCCGCCACCACCGCAAATCCTTTTCCATGCTCTCCCGCGCGCGCAGCCTCGATGCTCGCATTTAAGGACAACAGATTGGTCTGGCTTGCAATATCCGTGATCATCTGGATCGCACTGCCGATCTCCATGACAGACTGGTTCGTCCTGTCTGTCTGACGGTTGACCTCATCCACCGATTCTCTGGTGCGGTCGCTGATCTCCACCAGGTCTTTGATCGTGCCGTCGAGCTTATGATTCTGCTCTTTCATCTCCTCCGTGCTGCCCATGAGATTTTCCACGTTCTTTGTCGTCTCGGCAATGGCTTCGTTCATGTCGCTGATCTGCTCATTGACCTTCTGCATCTCACCCGCCTGATTCGTCGCTCCGTTCGCAATGTCCTCCATCGCTGTATTCACATTATGAATGGACTCATTGATCGTCGTAAAGCTGTTCTGGAACCTGGCGCTGAAATCATCCAGCGACTTTGCGGATGTCCGGATGTTTTTTACAATCATGGCCAGTCCGCCAATGAGTGAATACAGCGCACGCGCAATATTTCCGATCTCGTCCGAGCGGCTCGTCATGCGGTCGCTGATCCTGCTTTCCAGATTTCCCTCCGCAACAGCATCCAGATGATCGATCATCGACATCATTGCCTTCACAATCTTTATCATCACAATTGCCAGAAAGATACATGCAAAGATTGCAAGCACTACCATAAATATTATATTTTTTTTCAATCGGTCATTGTAGATTTCGTGAACGGAAGCAGACGCCATACCGGTAAACACCAGACCCGCCATGGAACCGTCACTGTTGTACAATCCCTCATAATATCCGTAATATTTCTGACCATCAATCACATTATCGGACACAAAATAACTACCCTTTTCTTTCACAGTCTGATACACATCTGCTGCTATCTCCGTCCCGGTCTCACGGCTGCCGTCCTGTCTCACAAGGCTAGTCGCCATCCGGGTCGTATTCCAGCTGAGCGTAACATCGAGTCCGGTATTCTCCTTAAAAGCATCCAGCACATCCTGATGTTCCGAGATATTGTAATCTCCCTTGTACAGCTGGTCTCCGTCCACATTCCAGTCGCCGCTGCTTATAACGGACAAGGTCTGATTGACTGCATAAATCGATGTCTTCAATTCATGCTGCATCAGTTTATCAGACACAGAAACGCCAACCGCCCGGATTGCCAGCCCTGCAAAAGTCACAAGAATCAGTAGCGGTATGATTGCCGTGATCAGAATCTTCATCATCAGATTCAGACCTTTTTTCCTTTGCACCTCAATATTCTTTTGTTCCATCTGACTCTCTCCCCTTCATATAGTATCTGCTTTTTATATCGTCAGGTTTTTCCTTCTGTTAAAGTAGGATACACTCTTTTTTTTAAATTTTAATAATATGCGTTGTAAGCACAAAAAAAGCACCAACCCCACAGTCAATGCTGTAAAATCGGTACCTTTCAATGCGCCACCAGGGGTTCGAACCCTGGACACCCTGATTAAGAGTCAGGTGCTCTGCCAGCTGAGCTAGTGGCGCTTATTTTGTATCTCGTGTTCTGTATCACCCGAGCACGAAAATTATTATATAACAGAAATTTTAGAAATGCAACATTTTTTTTAAAAAACTTCAATTTTTTTTTCAATTGTGTTATTTTATAGATAGAATGGCATAGATCAAGGAGGTTTCTTATGCAAGTTGAACAGCGATTATTGAAATATGTGTCCTATTGGACGACATCGGATGAGAATAACATGACAGACGGCAAGGTACAAATTCCGTCTACCGGGCGTCAGTTTGATCTCGGAAAGGTACTAGAGCAGGAATTACGGGATCTCGGCCTTAAAAATGTGGTTCTGACCGACCACTGCTATGTATACGGTCTGCTTCCGGCGACTGCAGGCTGTGAGGGACGCAAGGCCGTCGGTTTTATCTCACATATGGATACCGCACCGGACTACTCCGGCAAGGACGTCAAACCACAGATCATTCCGGATTATGACGGCGGTGACATCCGTTTAAACGGTACTGGGGCAATGTTAAAGATTTCTGATTTTCCAACGCTGAAGGATTTGAAGGGAAGAACCCTGATTACCACCGACGGCACGACACTGCTCGGCGCGGATGACAAGGCCGGTGTGGCAGAAATCATCACGGCATTAGAAGAGATCATTTCTTCCGGAATGCCTCACGGTGATATCTGGGTGGGATTTACCCCGGACGAGGAAATCGGCTGCGGTGCAGATTTATTTGACCTAGATTATTTTAAGGCTACTTTTGCCTACACGGTGGACGGCGATTACGAAGGCGAGGTCGCCTATGAGAATTTCAACGCCGCGAGCGCAAAATTTTCCATCAAAGGCGTCAATGTGCATCCGGGCGAGGCGAAGGATATTATGGTAAATGCCGCTCTTGTGGCGTGTGACATCCAGTCGCAGCTTCCGCCGGAGGAGACACCGGCGCACACCGAGGGCAGACAGGGCTTCTATCATCTGACCGACATGAAGGGTGATGTCGCTTTTGCAGAGCTTTCCTATATCGTGCGTGATCACGACAAGGCTTCTTTTGAATCACGCCTGAACAGACTCCGCACACTGGAAGTGGAGACCAACCAGAAATACGGCACCGGAACCGTCTCTCTTACCATCACGGATTCCTACTCCAATATGCTTGAGATCATCGAACAGCATCCTTATGTTGTGGATATCGCAAAAAAGGCAATCTCGATGACCGGTCTCACACCGCTCTCCCGCCCGGTCCGCGGCGGCACAGACGGCGCCAGATTAAGCTTTATGGGTCTTCCGTGCCCGAATCTTGGCACCGGCGGCTACGGCTTCCACGGTCCGTATGAACATATCAGCGTGGAGGGCATGCAGACAGCAGTCTCCGTCATCAAGAATATCGTGACGATCGTCGCGGAGTCTGATCTGTAAGATTACGGAAAGAATTGCCGCATAGATTCCCGTAATAGGAAATTCCGGGATATATAAATAAGTATTACCGTTTCAGATAGAAAATGAGCGTGGAAGAAATTCTCACATTTTACTTCAGAGAATCTTCCACGCTCATTTTTTTATTCTGAAACTGCTAATAACTTCATTTCTTATCCCGGAACCTGCTCTTACATTTTTGCAATCAATGCGGCAATTTCTTCCGGAGTCATAAGCTTGTGTGGATCGGAAAAATCCATCGGTGCAGCTTCCTCTGCCTTTGTCTGAGGCTCTTTCTGCGGTTTCGCCACCTTCGGCTCGTCCGGTATTTCGTTCTCCGGCGCGGCTACTGGCTCTGGCTTGTCCGGTGCTTCATTCTCCGGCGCGGCTTCCTCTTTCAGATCTGCTCCAAGATCGAGACTTTCTCCTCCGAGATCGGAGCCATCTGCTCCTAAATCTAAGCTATCCACTCCGAGATCAAGGTTCTCCGTTCCAAGGTCAAGGTTCTCTGCTCCAAGATCGAGACTATCTGCTCCTAAATCTAAGCTATCCACTCCGAGATCAAGGTTCTCCGTTCCAAGGTCAAGGTTCTCTGCTCCAAGATCGAGACTATCTGCTCCTAAATCAAGGCTGTCTCCTCCGAGGTCTAAGCTGTCTGCCCCAAGATCAAGTCCTTCTGATCCAAGATCAAGTCCGCCTGCTCCGGCATCTAAGTTATCTGCTCCTAGGTCAAGGTTCTCTGTCCCGAGATCAAGACCGTCCACTCCAAGGTCTAAGCTGTCTCCTCCGAAATCGAGACCATCTGCTCCAAAATCGAAACTGTCTATCTCCCCGCTCTCTGCCTCAGCCTCATTCTGATCGTCTGTGGCAGCTGCCGCATCTTCCTCTTCCACAATCGCGTCGGAATCTACGATCGGTTCCTCATACTCTTCCATCACCGGGGTGTCATCCGTCACCGTCTCTGCATCTACAACCGGCAGTTCCTCCTCCGGTGTATCCGGCATGCTAAAATCCGCTTCCGGCTCCATGACCTCTTCCGGCTGTGGTTCCATGACCAGCTCCGGCTCCGCTTCCATATCCGGCTCTGATTCTGTCAGCACTTCCGGCTGCGGCTCCATGACCTCTTCCGGCTGTGGTTCCATGACCAGCTCCGGCTCCGCTTCCATATCCGGCTTCTGCGCTGCTGCAGCTGCCGTGCTTTCTGCAATTTTGCTCTCCAACGCCGCATTCTGGCTTACCAGTTCGTCCATCCGGCTCTCAATAGCGGCAAGCGTCTGTGCCTTTTCCTCGGCAACCGTCTCCTTCACTGCCTGAAGTCCCTCAGTAATCTCCTTAAGCCCTGCGGTAATCTCCTTTAATTTCTCAGCAAATTCCTGCTGCTTTAAGACGAGTTCCTTAACGGAATCATCCATCATGTTCTGCTGCTTTCCGGCAAACTGCTCGAATCCAGCATCCATGCTCTCCTTTAACTGTAAGAGATTGTCCACTACGCGGTCGTTGGAATTCATAAGTGCATCTGCATTTTCCTTGCTTCTGGTAATGGTCACCTTGGCGATCGCCTTCTGCGCTGTGATGATCTCTTCGCCCGGCTCCCTGGTATTGCGGTCAACCGCCTCCAGCTGCTCCGAGATTTTCTTGAGCATCAGATATGACGCCTTTTCCCCGCGAAGCATCCTCTCATATTCGTCTTTTACCTGCTCCCCGGTCTTATGTATCTCCTTTAATAAGGCAGCGATGAATACATAAGTACAGGCGAGAATTGCTGCTCCCAGAATGATCTGCACCAGATATAACCGGGGCAGATTGACGATAAAATACATTTCAATCAACAGCAGCACCGTTGCTCCCAGCAAAAAGACCGGCGCAAGCGGCATACCTTTTTTCTCGCGTGGCTGATTCTCTTTCTTATCCATAGTGTGTCCTCCGTGGCTTTCCTGTCCATCCCTGACAACAGGCATTGTATAGTGTTATATTATCACAGAACGCAAAAAACATAAACGGAATTTCTTGTTATTTTATGCTGCAGATTTTATAATATATTTCGGACTTATTTTCACATTTTTTATACCTTTACGACAAATATGGAGATTATAGCATGAACGAAACCTCTTCCAAGAACGAAATCACATCCGGTATCATCTGGAAACAGCTTCTTTTATTTTTCTTTCCTATTTTACTGGGTTCTTTTTTTCAACAGCTTTACAACACGATCGACGCCGTCATTGTGGGACGCTTTGTCGGGAAAAATGCACTTGCCGCGGTCGCCGGCTCCTCCGGAATGGTCATCAACCTGCTGGTCAACTTTTTTACCGGGCTGACTGCCGGTGCTTCCGTCATCGTCTCCCAGTTCTTCGGATCCGGGGACCGCAAAAAGGTGGACGACAGTATTCATACGATCTATGCCTTCTCTATCATCGGCAGCATTGTCATGACACTGATCGGCATCACTGCCGCACCGGCGCTTCTTCGACTGATGAATACGCCGGAAGAACTGATGAGTGATTCCATTCTCTATCTGCGCATTTATTTTGCCGGCATTTTCTTCGTGTTTATTTACAATACCGGAGCAGGGCTGCTCCGCGCACTGGGAGATTCCAGACGTCCCCTGTACTGTCTGATGATCTGCTGCGTCATCAATATTGTTCTCGACCTGCTCCTGATCGTCGGGCTGGGACTCGGTGTTGCCGGTGCGGCGGTCGCCACGCTTCTCTCGCAGGGGATCAGCGCCGCGATCGTCACCGTCTTTCTGATGCGCCAGAAAGATCTCTGCGATTTTTCCTTAAAAGACATCCGTATCCACCCGAAACTTCTCAAATCAGAGCTGCTTTTGGGACTGCCGGGAGGATTTCAGTATGCCATGTACAGCATTTCCAACATGATTATCCAGTCCGCGCTCAACAAATTCGGGACCGACACGGTTGCCGCATGGGCGGCTTACGGAAAACTGGACGCGATCGTCTGGATGGTCAGCGGTGCTTTCGGTATTGCCATCACAACTTTCGTCGGTCAGAACTACGGCGCCGGGAAGTATGACCGCGTCAGAAAAAGTATCCACGTGTGCATCGGCATGGACTTTGCTGCCGCCATCCTTCTGATGCTGGTGCTCGTATGCTTCCGCATTCCGCTCTTCCACATTTTTGTTACAGATGAAAACGTCGTGGAGATCGGACTGAAAATGATGGCGACCATGGCTCCGTTTTACTGGCTGTTCGTCCTTACTGAGGTCTTTTCTGGTGCACTGCGCGGAATGGGCGACGTCATCGTTCCGATGCTCATCACAACCGGCGGTATCTGTCTGTTCCGTGTGGTATGGATTTTCGGAGTGGTCGCCCTCTTCCCGACACTCACCGTAACACTCCTCAATTATCCGGTGTCCTGGGTTTTGACGTCCGTTCTGTTTCTGTTTTACTATCATTTCCGGATGAAGAAGCTGACCACGCACTGATTGCTCCGGCATCTCTTACTTCTCTCTGCTTTTTGCGAAGCTGACCGGGCGGCATACCGTAGGCTTCCTTAAAGCTGCGCAGAAACACCTTGTAGTTGGTGATTCCGTTTTTATTCATTAAATAGGTAATACTCTCATCCGTCTGCAACAGATCACTGTGAAAATACTGCAGGCGGATTTGGTTTACATAAGTCAAAAATGTCTGACCGGTATACTTTTTAAACAAGCGGCAAAAATATTCCGGCGTGAGTGATAATTCATCTGCCGTCTCTTTTAATGTAACCGGATTGGTGTAATTCCTTTTCACATACTGCATGCTCCGCTCGATCCGCTCAAAATCCCTTCTGGAGCGGTGGCGCAGCACATGATCGACCGTAACCGCGTCCTGTGTATACAACAGATACAATAGCTTATAAAGCGCCGCCAGAAACAGCAGATGTGTGCCGTCCGTCCCCTGCTCCTGCAGGCACTTCATTTCTTCCAGATTTTCTGACATCCGGTAATTCACGGATGTTGTCTCCTCCGAATACGGAACATATTCCCCGAAATGCAGTCCCCGCCAATCCTCACTGACGCGCTTTAAATGTTCCGGCGGAATCTGCAACAGATAATAATGCCCGTCCCCGTGGACATGCGTGTAGTGAATGTCTCTCGGATTGACGACCAGAATATCTCCCCGCTGCAGTTCATACGACGTCTCATTGATGTACGCCGTCATTGCCCCGTGCCGCATACAGATCATTTCCAGATGCTCATGCCAATGTGCCGGCAGCAATTCATTGGACGCGTCGACCTGTGTAAAATAAAGCTGCATCAGTCCGTCATCGGATATAATCTCATGTTCCCCCTGCTGCACTCCCCATCCCCCTCTTTCCTGCTCTCTCCGCATTTTCACATGCACGGACTTCTCTTTCTCCCATCATACCTTCGGAAGGGAAAAATATCAATATCGACCTATATTTCTGCCAAAATTCGATCTATAACAAACAAAATTATCTGCTTATAATACGAACATAGACAATGTTCCATTCTGGGAAATATCAAAATAATATCAGGCGTATGCCGGAAAAGAGGTCAAAATGAGAAAATGGACCAGAGTGATGTATCAGCCAAACCGTCCGTTAAAAGAGGGCTGTTACGTGACTGCTTCCAAAGAACACATCGCACTTTCCAGGGAAGCTGCTGCAGAGGGTATGGTTCTCTTAAAGAACGAGCACAAACTGCTGCCGTTAAAAGCAGGCAGCCGGATTGCACTCTTTGGAAAAGGCAGTTTTGATTATGTCAAGGGAGGCGGCGGCAGCGGCGATGTGACCGTATCGTATGTGCACAATCTCTACGACGGCTTTCAGATGCTCCTCGATGCCGTCTCCCTCTACGAGCCGCTGTGCGATTTCTACCGCAATCATGTGAACGGACAGTATGAGCAGGGTTCTGTTCCCGGCATGACGACAGAGCCGGCGCTCTCCGCCGGGCTTCTCGCCGGCGCCAGCGCCTATACCGACACAGCTGTGATCGTGTTGAGCCGTTTTTCCGGAGAGGGCTGGGACCGCTCCAGCATCGAATACAACGGAGAATACAATCCATGGGAGACAGAGACCAGCATGCCAAAAATCTCTGGAGAGATCTTCCCGGACGGCGATTTTTATCTCACAAAGGAAGAATCCGCCATGATCGCGCAGGTAAAGCAGCATTTTTCCAAAATTGCAGTCGTCTTAAATATCGGCGGCATCATCGATACCTCCTGGATCAAAAATGACGATCAGATCTCCTCCGCACTTATCGCATGGCAGGGCGGCATGGAGGGCGGACTTGCCACGGCGGAACTGCTATGCGGAAAGATATCTCCGTCCGGCAAGCTTCCGGACACCTTCGCCGCTTCCGTGGACGACTATCCTTCCACCGCGGATTTCCACGAATCGGTTGACTATGTGGACTATACTGAGGATATCTATGTGGGCTACCGCTATTTTGAGACTTTTGGGGATGCGGCAAAACGCGTATGCTATCCGTTCGGATTCGGACTTTCCTACACACAGTTTTCCCTTACGGTGCAGAGTGTGACCGAAACCGCGCAGGCCATCCGCGCTTTTGTCCTTGTCACAAACACCGGAGATTACAGTGGAAAAGAAGTCGTGCAGATGTATTACAGTGCGCCGCAGGGACTTTTGCAGAAACCGGCGCGCGAACTTTCCGCTTTTTGCAAGACAAGAACACTTCTCCCGGGCGAAAGCCAGCTTCTGACGCTCGAGACAGCGAAGAATTCCATGGCTTCCTACGATGATCTGGGAAAAATTTTTAAATCCTCCTACATACTGGAAAAGGGCGACTACCATTTTTACATCGGAACTTCCGTCCGGGATGTCACAGCGCTGGATTATGTCATGACGCTTAACACCGACCTGCTGGTAGAGCAGCTCTCCTCCAAAGCCGCACCTACAAGCTTGAAGAAGCGCCTGCTCGCAGACGGAAGCTACGAAGAACTTCCGCAGAGAACTGCCAACGATCCAAATGCCTGTGTTTTTGAAAAAATGGTACCGGGCACCGAGGAGGCTCTCGCCCCGGCAACACGCGGACGCGCATCCTGCCTTCTGCTGAATTCCTATAAGGAAAACGCACATCCGCTGATCGATGTTTACGAGGGAAAGATTTCCCTGGATGAATTTACCGCCCAGCTGGACGACGATGATCTGATTCATCTGCTCGGCGGCCAGCCGAATACCTCTGTCGCGAATACCTACGGCTACGGCAATCTTCCGGAATACGGCGTTCCAAATATCATGACCGCCGACGGTCCTGCCGGTCTCCGCATCAACCCGCAGTGCGAGGTCTGCACAACGGCTTGGCCATGCGCCACACTGCTCGCATCCACCTGGAACCCTGCCCTGATCGAGCAGGTCGGAACCGCAGGCGCCGCGGAAGTAAAAGAGAACAACATCGCCGTATGGCTGACGCCGGCGGTCAACATTCACCGCAATCCTCTCTGCGGAAGAAATTTTGAATACTATTCGGAAGATCCGCTGCTCGCCGGCAAAATGGGCGCAGCCATGGTGCGTGGCATCCAGTCGCAGCACATCGCCGCAGCCGTGAAGCATTTTGCATGCAACAACAAGGAGACCAACCGCAAGCACAGCGACTCCCGCGTCTCCGAGCGCGCGCTCCGCGAGATCTACTTAAAGGCGTTTGAGATCATCGTGAAGGAAGCCGATCCGTGGGTTATCATGTCCGCTTACAATATGATCAACGGCCACCGCGCTTCGGAAAATCACGATCTGCTCGAAGGCATCCTGCGTGACGAGTGGCATTTTCACGGAATGGTAACCTCCGACTGGTGGACGAGAGGGGAACATTACAAGGAGATCAAAGCCGGAAATGATGTGAAGATGGCGTGCGGTTTCCCGGAACGCGTGAAAAAGGCGATGGAACTCGGTGCGCTGGATCGAAGCGATCTGGAGCGCTGCGCAAAGCGCGTACTTGATCTGATCTTAAAGATCGATTAGAAAACTCATTCTTCTTGCTGTAGCTAAAAAGACGGAAGCCTCTCACAGAGACTCCCGCCTTTTTGCTTTTCGACTATAGATATTTTCCGATATGGATTCAACCGCAACAGCTCCTGCTTCCTCCCCGCCTCTCTGGAAGTTTTTGTTGCAGTAAATCCGTGCGGTTCCATTGGCAGCTGCCGCTACTTCTTCGTTTCTGCAGAATCCATACAGCCGTTGCAGGATACAGCGATTCTGTCATCCGGCCACGATTTTCTAAGCGCCGCATAGGAAATCAGGAAGTTTGCCAGCCAGCCCGCCGGTACGGCAAGCCAGACAAATGCAATACCGAAGCGCGGTGCAAAAATCAAAGCAACCGACAGACGGATCGCAAGGTTTACCATATTAGCTATAAGAAATGGACGCATGATTCCAAGTCCACGCAGAACTCCATCCGTTGCCATCTTAATGCCCATGAAAATAAAGAAATAGCCAATCCATCTCATGTAATCCCCGGATACCTGATATGCGAAAGCAGTTCCGTCTTTTCCCAGAAATAATGAAGAAATCTGGGTGTGCAGTGTTTCAATAATTATAAAAGCCAGAACTGCAAAGCACAGATCTAACACCAGTGCAGCGTGATAACCTTTTTTGATACGCCCGATTTTCTGAGCACCAAGGTTCTGGGACACATACGGCGATACTGCATTGCCGATGGACACAAATATCAGCGAGAAAACATTCTCTACTCTCATTGTTGCCGAATAACCCGCAAGTGCCTGTGTACCAAATGGGTTTACAACTGCCTGTACGATCATCATACCTATTGATACTGTGGACTGCTGGAGAACTGACGGTATGGCAATCCGGAGCATATAATGCAACTCCTGTCCGTCAAACCAGTGAAAGGGACTCTTATATTGGCGCATCCGGTAAAAAAAGATCAGGGATGAAAATACTGCAGAAATGCCCTGTGCGATCAAAGTTGCAAGGGCTGCACCAAATACACCAAGACCAAGCCCTGCCACCATCCAAAGATCCATAATAATATTCAAAATAGAAGAAAATATCAGTAGACCCAACGGAATCTTTGATTCCCCGATTGAGGTGAACATCGTTGAAAGGATATTGTACATAAACAGAAACGGAAATCCCACAAAATATACCCGCAGATACAGTACAGCTTCCTCCAGTATGTCAGTGGGTGTTTGTAAAAGGCTCATCATCGGATGCGAAAAATGAAAGCCGAATACACCAAGAAGCACGCTTAAGATCAGAAAGCTGATCAAAGATGTCGACACAATCGTTTTCATTTTGCCGTAATCTCTGGCACCAAAATAGCGGCTCACCAGTACGCCTGCACCGACACCGGCACCAAGTGCCACACAAATAAACACATTCGTAAGTGCCGCGCATGCACCGACAGCCGCAAGTGCAGAGGAACCAACATACTGGCCGACAATAATGGAATCCGCCATATTATAAACCTGTTGGAAAAAGCTGCCCAGAATCATAGGCATTGCAAAAACAGTCAACGCTTTGAGCGGGGCATCTGTGATCAGGTATTCATCTTTTGACATTATCTTATTTCTCCTAAATTCCTGCTTTTATCTGGGATTTCTGCCACGATTTATTCCAGTGGCAATACATCATCCGGCATCAGGCATTCTAAAATGGCATGGAATATCGATGCTTACTGTTCCGCCAGCTCCTCATAAAACCGGTAATTGTTCTTGCCGTTCTGTTTGACATAATACAATGCCTTGTCCGCTCTTATATAGTATTCTTCAAAGCTTTCTCCATGTCTGCACATGCACAGACCGCAGGATAAGGATGCCGGTGAAGTCTCCGTCGTGGCATTTTTTGCCGCTTCAAAGCTGTCAAACAGCTTTCTCATCTGCGTGTTCATCTCAACTTCTGATACCTCAGACAGATAGAAGAGGAACTCATCTCCTCCCAGCCGGCAGACCACCGCATTCTCCATGCACGCTGTGAGCATTGCTCCTACCAGCCTGAGAGCATGATCCCCTGCCTTATGTCCATAGACATCATTGATCTTCTTGAGATTATCCATATCCACAAATCCCAGACAGCCATCATGCTCCTGCATTTTTTCAATAATCAGTGTCTCACCTTTATGACGCATGGGAAGTCCTGTCAGGTAATCCAGGCTTTCCCGGGCCTCTTTCTGTCGTGCCAGCTCCAGCTCGCGGATGCGGTCCATTGTCTGGATCAGGGTAACGACCAGCAGGACCACCAGTCCGATTGCAATAAAGATTCCGGACAGAGACACAACACGATACACCTCTGTCACCTCCAGCATGACTGCGATCATGGCAGCTACCAGTCCAATCAGCGGAAGCTTGTAATGTTTCGCTGTTCCCTTGATAAGATCCCGGCAGATGGTGATAAATATTGTCAGGAACGTTCCTGCGATCACTATGTGGGACAAGAACATTGTCGAAATAAAATCTGCGATATTCAGTACCTGTAAGACCGTGCATATCACAAAATTCACACAAATGATACACTCTGCCACATGATAGACCTTCCGGTATCTTCCCTGCTGCACACTATCAATATAGAACATGATTGGAACCGGGCAGATCATCACAACAAAGAAGCACATATTCGACAGAATAGAAGCATTGGGAACAAACAGCTGACGCAGCTTCGATTCTCCCAGCATCCACACTGCTCCCATGATCATGCACCATCCCAGATATTCCAGATCAAATCTTGTCTTGTATATAATATCGAGCACCAGACTGATGATCAGCACGACCAGTCCGGAAAACAGCATCGTGCAGGCGATCAGAGTTACCATAAAATAACAGTGAAAGATATAGCCCCAGATATCTGATTTATCCCCGCAATATACCGTGTTGACGACACCGGAATACTTTCCAGCAAAAGACTGCAGTTCGATCCGCACTTCCTGCCCCGCATCCTCACCGGATGTCTCGCAGAACACATACCCGCTGGCAGAATTTTTCCCGAAGGGTCTGGTATTCTTCGTATCATACACCGTCCTCAGTTCCCCTCCGATATAAATGCGCACATTCTCCAGAGAGGATCTGATGGCGATCGTATTTTCATTATAGTCCTGTGGGAGCACTGACCGGATGACTAAAGGCTCACCGGCAGGCGCATCATACCGCCCCGGAACCCGGATCTCCTCTTCTGTTCCGTCTGGCAGCTCCCGGTAAAAGGTTCCGGTATAAGTAATGCTTTCCTCCGTGACCGGTTCCCTCTCACTGGGGTAAATGCTCTGCCCTAAAAAAAATGCTGCAAACAGCACAAGTATTACCACATAAAATAAAATTCTTTTATACTTATGGATCGTATATTTCTCTTCTGTCATTTTTATTACCTATATTAAATAATTCCGGGGCATTTCCCCTGCTTTTATGACCATGTTGGGGTGCAGTCCAAAATCTTTCACCCGCTCATGAACAAGTTTATCACAGGCGGCAGGAAAAGTAACTATCTATTTTACTCTGTAGACGGAGATATTTCGCCCTGCTTATTCTTGTAGCAGCCAATCGGCTATATCGTGAATTTCGACTCCTTCATAGCTATATTTTGGATGTTTGGTTCTGGCAATAATCATTTTCGGATAAGCATCTCGGATCTGAAGCAGAGGAGAGCATTCTCTCTCAAATGTTTCCTGCCCGGAAATGTTGTCGCTGACCTGAATATAAATCTTTTCGCTACCTCTCTGAGCAACAAAGTCGATTTCCTTTTGATAGAGCTTGCCGACATAGACATCATATCCACGGCGAAGAAGCTCGATACAAACAACGTTTTCATATACTCTGCCATAGTCTATATTTCTGCTTCCCAGTATTGCATATCGAATACCGCTGTCACACAAATAGAACTTTTCAGAGCTTTCAAGGTATTTCTTGCCTCGGATGTCGTATCTCTTAATATCATAAAATACAAAAGCATTGCACAAATACTTAATGTACTTGCCGACGGTTACATGATTGGTTGGAGTCTCATTTGCTGTCAGTAGCTGACTGACCTTATTCGGAGAAGTCAGGTTGCTGATATTATCCATAAGGAACTCGCTCAGACGTTGTAAAACCAAAGTGTCCGGGAGAGTATATTTCTGTACCAAATCCCTTGTAACAATCGTTTCGTAGACCTCTTTGATATAGTTTGTTCTGTCTTTTTCGGTTCTATAAGCATAGGAACCTGCTAAACCGCCCTTGATAGCGTACTCATCAAAGAGCTTATCTTTGTCACTAATATCATCATAATACTGGCAATATTCCTGGAAGCTGAAAGGAAACACATGAATTTCAATATAGCGTCCGGTAAACAGAGTTGCCAGATCTGCACTCAACAGGAAAGCATTAGAGCCTGTTACATAGATGTCGTATTTTCCCTTAGAGTACAGGCTATTGATTGCCAACTCAAACTTGGGACACATCTGAACCTCGTCTACAAACAGGTAGTTCGTTTTTCCTTCCTGATAATGTTCTTCCACATAGGCGTGTAAGGCATGGTATTCCTTGATTTCTTCATACGCCAAATCCATGAAGTCGATGAAGATAATATTGATGTTTTCAAAATTGCTTTTCAGATACGCAATATACGCCTGCATCAATTTGGACTTACCAGATCGACGAATGCCCGTGATGATCTTGATGTCAGGAGTACCATTCAGTTCAATGATTCTGTCGAGATACTTTGCTCTTGTAATTGTTTTCATATCGTCACCTGCTTTCAAAAGTCGAAGATTTTTCATTTTTTGAAACTGCTTCGATGTACTTATTATATTGTCTGCTAATAGTATATGCAAGAGGTCGCTTTCAAAAACACAAATTTTTTTATCTTTTGAAAGTGGAGACTATGTAAAGACAACCTGAAGGTTGCCCCAGGCATTAAGCCTATCCTGTTTATATAGGTTCATTATCATCTTCACAACGGAGCTATCCTTCATATATGCTTCCGGATGATCAACACCATCCAGCACATCACCTGAAAAATCACAGTTAATAAGAGCGTCTCTTGTCATCACATTTCTGATTGCATGTTTTGCAGTCGGATCACTTGTCATTCCTCCTGTCTGGACCCTCACTCCAAGTTCTCCAATATTCTGTCTGCTGTTGCTGTCCTTTTCGGCTTCTATCATGTATCTGAGTCCATCTATATAACCGTCCACGATCCCCATAAATCTCGTATAGTTTTTCATGATAATGTCCACACGCTTGTCTGCTGATGAACCAATATATTCCTTAATCATATTTTTTTCTGCCATATCTGTCTCCTTAATCTCTGCTTTCTATGAGTTATCGCACGTTTACTCTTCTTTACAGAAATTATTGTAGATGAATACGGAGTAAAAATCGTTCCCCAACGAACGTACAAAATACGGTGGGAGCGGACTTAATAATCTTTTTTTATTTTTTGTTTGATTTTTGATAGCATAGATGCTATCATATAGATACAGAATAAATACATTCACTCTGGAAAACATATAATAATGTACAATATTGAATTTTATGAAGATGCCAACGGTCATTCAGAACTTTGGGATTTTCTTGAAGAACTCCGATTGAAAGCTGCGACAAATAAAGATGCTCCAGCTAAAGCAGATCAGTTTGTATATTCAGTCTCTCGAAGACAACGGCACCCGACTAAATGAAAATATAACCAAACATCTGGATGATGACATTTGGGAATTACGTCCTGGCAACAACAGGGTTTTATATTTATATTTCTATTTCAAAGATGATACTTTTGTGCTTCTGCACCAGTTTCGCAAGAAAACACAAAAAACACCTAAACGCGAAATTGAAAGAGCCAAAGCAGAACGTGATGATTACCTACGCCGAAAGGAGGCTGATTGATTATGAGAACCTGGAATGATTACAAAGAACATGTTAAATCTGTTGATCCCGAAATAGGAAAAGATATGGATGAAGTAGAAAATATCTCTGCTATCGTTAGTGCAATGGTTGAACAGCGCACTTCTCTCGGTCTTAGTCAGAGAGAACTTGCCTCTATGTGTGGTATTGCACAATCATCTGTAGCACGTATAGAATCTTGTAAGACTATTCCCAGTCTTGATACTTTGCTTAACATATTCAGACATCTTGGCCTGCAGCTTACTGTCACTCCAACTAAATCAACAATATAATTCTTTAGGGAATCTCATTTAATGAGGTTCCCTTTTTACATTCTATATAATTTCTGCCAATACTTTAACCTGTGCAATGGCGTAAAGAGGTGTAAAAAAAAACTTACACACTTTACTTGACAAACCCCAATAAGATCCTTTAAGATTCCCACACAATCGGATGATCTCCGTAATGTTTCATCATATTCTTCATATGTCCCCTCTATATTGATTCTGAGTCGTATCATATCCGATTTTACAGACAGTTTTCCCTTGCCTGTTACTCTGATCGTTCTTTCCATTATGCTTCACCCTCCATATTCTGTCTGCACGCATCAAATATACATACGGATCCTTAATAATATCAAGTGGAGTAGCCATTTCTATGCCTTTTTCTGCAAGTGCCAACACAGTTTCTTTATTTGTTTTTCCCTCTGACAGAAGCAATCTCTCATAAAGCGACGTGGATATCTGACGCTTTAATTCACGTATCGACCATCCGGAATTGATTGATTCCTTTTCGTAAAAACTACGCTTATCTGCATCAGAGATTGTAAGAAGTTCGCAATAATGAGACCACGACAATTTAACAGACACCGTCTGTTGAATTTGATAATTTTGATAAAATCATCGCATAAATTGGAGATTGGAAACAGAAAATCCTTTCCCAAACTCCTTTGTTAAATCCTTTGAAAGCTGCTTTAAAGTCTGCTTGCCATAGTCGGCACGTTCCTTATTTTCCTGTTCATGCTCAACAATAATCCTCCCACCATTCCAATAAGTAGACAATAGCTCTGTATTTATCTGCACTGCCACATGCTGACGTGCGTTTAATAATAACTCTCTAATTTCATTCATCATAGAATTAGTATATGTTAAGTCGCCCATTTTTATTACCCTTTCGATATATAATACTTATTCCGTATAACATGAAGATGTACTCCATTATACTGTTTTATCCACTGCTGCTTCATATATTTCCTCTGTATGTGAATCAAACAGCACCCATTCCACTAAATCAAAACTGTCTGGATTATCCTGTAAAAATCTATTAACTGTCTTTACCGCTATCTTTGCTGCCAATTCTACCGGAAAACTATACACTCCGGTCGATATGGATGGAAATGCGATTGTTCTGATTCCATTCTCTAATGCAACCTTCATAGAATTGAAATAACAGCTTTCCAGAAGCTCCTCTTCCTGCGTCCTTCCACCATTCCATATCGGTCCAACTGTGTGTATTACATAATCACAAGGTAAATTATATGCCTTTGTGATTTTTGCCTCACCAGTCTCGCATCCATGAAGAGTCCGGCACTCTGCCAAAAGCTCCGGCCCTGCCGCCCGGTGAATTGCACCATCAACACCTCCTCCACCTAATAAGGAATTGTTGGCCGCATTGACGATTGCCTCAACATCTGTGATTTTCGTTATATCTCCTTGTACTGTCCTAAGTATATACATCAATTCCATCCTTTCCATACATCCGGCTGATATCCAAGTGTCGCCTGTTTTCCATTCCTCACTACCGGAGTTTTGATAACCTGCGGATTCTCCAGAACCTTCTCCAACTTTCTACGCTCCGCTTCGGTCGGTGCAGAGCCGAAGTCCACTGGACTTCGTGCACCCTCATCTGCTATATATTTGATAAGTGCAAGCAGATCCTTATCTTTTCCAGACCAGTTGATCATATTATCCAGACCACCATTAACCTGAGCGACAGAATTAAATTCGCCCTTACTCATACCTTTTTCTTTCATATCAATAAACTGATACTTGATGCCACGCTCCTTGAAGAAACGTTCAGCTTTTTTCGTATCATTACATTTCTTTATTCCAAATATCTGTATATTCAAATCAGTTCTCCTTTGCTCTGGCAAGTTCTTTCTCAATCCATGTCATAATTACATCCACCAGGTAATCCTGCTGTACCTTGCTTAATTCCCTGCCTGGCTGCATCTTATGCCATTTCCTGATACACTCCCGACAACATGTTGCGGTTGCATGCTGCGCAATAAATACCGGATGCCCCTTAGTCGGTGTCTGCTTTCCATCATTCGGGATAAATGCCGGTGCTTCACGCTTTGCAATAAAATCCTGTGCGTGCTGTCGTATCACATCCAAGCCTTTTTCATTAATGTAATCAATATCCTTTTGCTTCAAATGAAAACTGCTCCTGAACTTCGATGCTTCGAGATGTTCAAAGAGCTGTTTGTACCATTCTTCCTTCGTCATCAGACTTCACTTCCATTATCCATTTACAATCGGAGAAATAACCGGTTTGCCATCTCTGTCTAAAAGCGGTGTCAATCCTCCTGAATATCCTGCTGCATGATAAAGATAATTTACTCCTGTTTCCTTCTCTACCCAGATTTCTGTCACATTCATTGTTCCCTGTGAATATGTTTTTTCAAATCTTTCATTCTTTGCCATTGTTTTCTCCTCCTCTGTTCTGAATTACCATGCGTATCATCTTTTCAAATGATTCGCTGAAATGTTCATCATCTTCTGGTGTCCGTTTCTTCGGGTCTCCGCTTCCGCTCCGGTCCGCACAGAACCGATGTCCACTGGACATCGTGTGCCCTTTTATATGATTCTTCCCAGATGCCCTTCGGGCTTTCTTATTCAGATGCCGTTCCATAAGCATCCTGTCTATATTGTCATTTGTGTACCATTTTCCTGACTGATGGATTGCATATGCGCCTTTTCCAAGTGCCATAGCAGCCACACCATAATCCTGAGATACGACAATATCTCCCTTGTGACAAATACTGATCAGCTTATAATCGACTGCATCAGCACCGGCTCCAACCACTATCACTTCACTGTAATCTGACTGTAGCACATGGTTCGTATCACAAAGCAGAGTCACCGGAATAGTATATTTTTCTGCAATCTTCTCAACAATGCGGACTACCGGACAGGCATCTGCATCCACATAAATATGCAGATTTCCAACTCGCTTTTCCATTTCTTCCTGATACATTGCATATTCAGTTTTGCTCATACCCACCAGTCCGATTGATGTCTCATATATCTGTGGGTCAGTAATATCTTTGTGCTCCTGTTCCATTTATGTCAGCTCCTTGTATAAATGATAAATTGGATATTCTATAAATGTTTTCTTTGTCTCATCATCAAGCATTCCAATATAACAAAAAAACGGCAATGATTTTTCTCTCATTACCGCTTAAAATAGAGCGTTCCCTATAGGAATCGAACCTACAATAGAGTCTTAGGAGGACCCCAACCTATTGTCACTCTCTGTCAATCTGAGGTAAGGTAAACCCAAGTGGGACACTATATAAAACTGTTTCCGATTCAATTTGAGTTATTCTGAATACCCCCTCTGTCAAGCTCTGTAAAGCTCTGAAAGTTAGCTGATTGTTTGCTCCAGCTAATAATCGGGGAATGCCTTGATATTACCATCGACATCTGTTATATGACCACCATGCTTCGTACGTTCGATCATGGTAAACAGTATTCAATTAAACTTTCCTATCATAAGTACAAGATATTTTCTTGTCTATAAATAATATAACGCATACGAGACGGTTTGTCCATGCGTTTTTGACTAGCAAATTTATAAGCTGCTTTCATATTTTTAAACACGGACATAACCAGTAGATGGACCTGCACCAACTTTTGCGATATACCCACTCTTAACCAGATTCGTCAAAGTCCTTTCCACGGTAATTTTGCTTATATCAGGACAAAGCTCCATGATTTCTTTCTTTGTAATTTTGCCAACCTTGTTATCAATAACCGCTTTAATTCTATCAGGCTTAGAAAGACTCCGATGCTTCAAATGCTCTACACGGCTTTCGAATTCATTGTATGCTTTCAACATGATACCCAGATAATATTTAACAAAAGGCTCATAGCTGTTTTCTCCCTCATGCCAGCCAGTAGAGCTTGCTTGAAGGACTTCATAATATGTTTCTTTTGTCTTTTCAATCAGCATTTCCATACTGACATATTTTCCAACGATGTATCCCGCCTTATAAAAAAGCAGTAAAGTGAGCAAACGGCTCATCCTACCATTTCCGTCATTGAAAGGATGGATGCACAGAAAGTCCAGAATGAACATGGGAATCAAAACCAGTTTATCAATGCGGTCAGCTTCCCATGCTTCAAGGAAGCGGGCGCAAAGTTCTTCCATCGCTTCAGCAGTCTGAAATGCGGGAACTGGAATAAAACGTGCCTTCTGATGACCCTCGGCATCTGTTTCTGCAATTACATTATCGGAATTCTTATAACTTCCACCAGCACCCCCCTGTGAATAGGAGTACAGATCTCGATGTAACTGCAAAATAATGTTCGGTCTTGGGTTGATATATTCATAGCCTTCGTGAATTGTGGAAAGTACTTCACGATAACCAGCAATTTCCTGCTCAGATCGGTTGCGGGGTTCTGCTTTTTGACTTACCAATTCTTCCAAACGCTTATCGCTTGTAAATATACCTTCGATTCGGTTGGATGCTCCCGTACTCTGAATCAATGCAACTTCTAAAAGTGTTTTCAATTCATCTACATTGGCTTCGAGAAATAATTCCTGTTTGCCTTTATGTTCATGGATGCTGCTAACCATCTGAACAATTTCAGGTGTTAACAACTTCGCAGGACTTACAATAAAATCAAAGTCTCTCATATGAATCTCCTTCATTTCAGATTTATCTCCATCATTCTATCATCAAATGATGGAGATCTCAATAGATTTGATGGAGATAGAATATCCATATACACAATAAATATCCTCATTTCATCCATATATTATATCGTTTTATGGATTGTTTTTTCATTAAAATTACACTATTTTTTCACTATTTTTCATTACTTCATCGTTTTCGCCAACGAATTGAGCAACGCCCGCCTCTCTGGATTCAGATTCTTTTTCTCATAAAATGCTTCTTTAAAAAGCTCTGCATTTTTCCTTTGGTCATCATCCGAAATATGAGAGTACGCATCCGTAACCATATTGACCTGTGCATGGCCGGAATCACCCTGTACTGCTTTGATATCAGATAATGGTACACACAAGCACGGAAAACACTTTATGCAAAATCTTCCACAATAAAATCTATAAATGATCCGCAAAGGCAAAGGAAACCGACAGTTTACCATGTTTGGAATTATGGCAGTTCTTTTAGGAAGTGGAGATGCATTCCATCTGGTTCCCCGTGCAGTAGCGCTTTGTACAACTGGACTTGAGAACTTTACTGTACAGATGGGGTTAGGAAAGTGGATTACCTCTATCACTATGACTATCCTAAAATCATCCCCTCCTCAGAATTTGCAACAAGTTGTTGCAAATTTTCTATATCCTTTTATTTTACAGAAGTACTTATTTTTAACTTTTTTCCTTCAGATTTTTATATTGCAAAAATCATATCACCATCTGCAGTATATCCTCTATATGTTCTGCATAATAATCAGCCCCATTCAGTTCCCCTTTCTCACCATATCCATACAGGCATCCTATAAAAGGGCTTTTGCAGGACCTGGCACATTCCAGATCCTGTCTCCTGTCTCCGACTACCAGATAAGGGCCACTATATTCCCGGATGATTTCCTGCACAATTTCTGTCTTTGGACGGAATCTGTATGATTCACAGTCATAAAAACGGTCAAACCATCGTTCCATCCCAAATTCCTTCCAGTGTGCCTCACGATATGAAGCTTTACAGTTACTTAAGATCACAAGGTGATATCCCCGGTTCTTCAAAGCTGTTAGCATCTCCTCTGCTCCCGGATACCACACTGCCTTATGTTTCCTGATCTGTCTTATCATCAGATCTCCTACCATCGTGCTTGCCTGCTCTTTATAGCTCTGATCCAGTTCCGGCAAAAATGTATTCCACATCTCCTTACTGTTAAGTCCCAGCCAGCCGGCAATTTCCACCGAGCCTATCTCCCGTTCTTCGGTAACCTTCTGTTCTGTCAGCCACTGATAGGTTTCACGAAATGCCGGTTCATAGATTCCAAGGGTATGATGGATCGTTCCATCATAATCGAATATGATTGTTTTTGTCATCATTTATTTTCCTGTCTTTTAGAGCTGCTTCATCAGATTGACCATCTCAATCGCAGATAATGCACAATCATAGCCTTTATTTCCCGCTTTGCTTCCTGCACGCGCAATAGCCTGCTCGATATTTTCAGTCGTGATCACTCCGAATAAAACCGGGATTCCTGTTGCAAGTTCAACCTGTGCGATTCCCTTGGCAGATTCATTACACACCAGATCATAATGTGAAGTATCTCCACGGATGACAGCTCCAACGCAGATAATTGCATCATATTTTCCTGACTGTGCCATCTTCTGTGCTGTAATCGGAATCTCAAATGCTCCCGGTACCCATGCTGCAGTAATGTTCTCTTCTTCTACTCCATGTCTTACCAGTCCGTCGACTGCCCCTCCCAATAATTTATTCACAATAATTTCATTGAATCTCGCTGCCACGATACCAACCTTCATTCCCTCCGGTGCTACTACTTTTCCTTCTACTAAATTGATCTGTCTCATTTTTTCTTCCTCCTGATATTTGCTGTTTTTTATAAATTTATTTCTTTAAAAATATGACCCATCTTTTCCTGCTTCGTCTTCATATACTTCCGGTCATACTTTTGTGCCGGAATCTCCAGAGGTACTCTCTCATTGATCTTCAGTCCGAATTCGCCAAGTCCATAGACTTTATCCGGATTATTTGTCAGTAATCTTAATGATTTCACACCAAGGTCTGACAGTATCTGTGCCCCGACCCAGTACTCTCTGAGATCCGGTGCAAACCCTAACTTCACATTAGCCTCCACAGTATCGTATCCCTGCTCCTGAAGCGCATATGCTTTGATCTTATTGATCAGTCCGATTCCTCGGCCTTCTTGTCTCATATACAGAATGATTCCTCGGCCTTCTGCTTCTACCTGGCGCATCGCTGTCTGCAGCTGCAGGCCACAGTCACATCTGAGCGATCCGAATGCATCCCCTGTCAGACACTCCGAATGTACCCGGCAAAGCACATCCTCACCATCTCCCAGATCACCTTTTACCAGTGCCAGATGATGCTCTCCTGTAATATCATTGATATAACCATACATTTTAAAATCACCGTACTGCGTTGGGAGGTTTGCAACGGCTTCCTCCTTTACATGCTTTTCATGTATTCTTATATAATCCTGCAAATCACGGATCGTAATAAATGTAAGGTTATGCTCTTTTGCCATTTCCCATAGCTGTGATGTACGCATCATAGTTCCATCTTCTTTCATAACTTCACAGCACACGCCGCATTCTTTCAGTCCAGCAAGTCTCATAAGATCTGTTGTTGCCTCTGTATGGCCATTTCGTACCAAAACCCCGCCTTTTCTGGAAATAAGCGGAAACACATGTCCCGGTCTTCTGAAATCCTCCGGTTTTGACTGATCATCCACACACTTCATGATAGTATAGGAGCGCTCTTCCGCAGAGATACCTGTGGTTGTATCTGCGTGATCTACTGCCACGGTAAATGCTGTACTGTGATTGTCCGTGTTCTCCGCAACCATCGGCGGAAAGTTCAATCTCGCCGCAATTTCTGCACTCATCGGTGTACAGATAAGACCCTTTGCATAGGTCGCCATGAAATTAATATTTTCCCTGGTCGCAAACTCTGCCGCACATATCAGATCTCCCTCATTTTCTCTGTCCGGATCATCTGTGACCAGAACTATTTTTCCTTCCTTAAGATCCCTAAGTGCTTCTTCAATTGTGTTGTACTGATAATTTTGTGACATAGTGTATATCCTCCTGTTCTAAAACCCGAATTCTTCAAGAAACTCCATCGTAATTCCGGATTCTTTTTTCTCTTCTTCGTTTTTTCTGATGCCAAGCAGTTTTTCTACGTATTTTCCGATCACATCATTTTCCAGATTAACCAGATCCCCCGGCACCTTTTCCAAAAGAGTGGTTTCTTCTCCTGTATGTGGAATGACCGACACCTGAAAACCAGCTTCATCAACCCTTGCAACTGTCAGGCTGATCCCATCAATACAGACGGATCCTTTTTCCACGATCAGATGCAAAATCTGTGGCGATGTCTCAATTGATACCCAGATGGCATTTTCTTCCTGGAGCATGGAACGTATCACGCCAGTCCCATCAATATGGCCGCTTACTATGTGTCCCCCGAACCTGCCGTCTGCAGCCATTGCACGTTCCAGGTTTACCTGGCTTCCGGCCTTGCAGCTGCCAAGACTGCTTCTTCTGATCGTCTCTGCCATCACATCGGCAGTAAATCCGTCCGGCTGAATCGACGTAACTGTCAGACACACACCATTCACAGCGATACTGTCACCGATCCTTGTCCCTTCCAGGACTTTCCGGGCTTTCACTGCCAGGATCCCTGATTCCCCTGTCAGCTGTATATAACGGACTTTTCCTTTCTCTTCTACGATTCCTGTAAACATGATTCCTCCTGTTTTTTATCACACACCTGACATTTTATCCGGATATCCTCACCGATCTGGCAGATATCTGTATATTTCAGTTCCACTGCTTCAGACGGCAGTTCAACTCCAATACCCTCTACCGGTGTCTTCCCAGCCACACCGCCAAACAGCTTTGGTGCCACAAAAGCCTGTACTTCCTTTACAATTCCAGCTCGCAGTGCACTGTCATTTAACGTACCTCCTCCCTCCAGGAGGATGCTGTCAATGCCTCTGTTTCCAAGATCTGCCATCAGCTTCTTAAGGTCTATCTGATTCTTTTCGTCGGGACAGTAAATGGTTTCAACTCCCATGGTATGTAATATTTTTATTTTCTCTTCTGCATTTTTCTGTTCTGCATAAGCCACGATCGTCCGGTACTTTTCCGCACTTTTTACAATCTGACTGCCCGGCGGGATCCTGAGCTTACTGTCACACACAATCCTGACAGGACTTTTCCAGCCTTCTACCCGGACGTTTAACATCGGATCATCTGCAAGCACAGTTCCAATACCAGCCATGATTCCCATGTACTGATGCCGCATATGCTGTACTTCTTTTCGTGCAGATTCTCCGGTGATCCATTTTGATGCTCCTGTTTTCGTTGCGATCTTCCCATCCAGTGTCATGGCATACTTCATTACCACATAAGGAGTCTTCGTAGTAATATAATGGAAAAACACCGGGTTCAGCTGATCACATTCTTCTCTCATAAAATCTTCAACTACTGTTACACCGGCTTCCCTTAACATCTGTACCCCTTTTCCTGCCACTTTCGGATTCGGATCTCTGGAACCGATCACCACTTTTCTGATCTTCTGTTCAATGATCGCTTCCGTACATGGAGGTGTTTTACCATGATGACAGCAAGGCTCCAACGTGACATAAATCACCGCACCTTCTGCTGATTCTGTAAGAGAAGCAATTGCATTACGTTCCGCGTGAAGTTCTCCATACTTTTTATGATAGCCTTCCCCGATGATCTTTCCGTCTTTTACGATCACTGCCCCTACCATAGGATTGGGATTCGTCCAGCCTTCTCCTTTTTTGGCCAGTTGAATAGCCCGAAGCATATATTCCTGATCCGTCATTTCTATTCCTTCTTTCTTATTCCTGTTCTTTGCCTGGGCTACGCCGAGGCTTTTAAACATGTGCAATCGGATTCACAGACAAGTGAATGGTATAGTTATTTCGAAAACGATGTACCAGATACAAAAAAAGCCTGCAGAAATATCTGCAGGGTGGAATTGATCTGTTACATATGATTGATAAATGAATGTCTGATTTTCCTATATAAAAAGCTCTGAAATGGATCACCATCTCAGAGCTCTGATACTACATTCATTCATACAAAAAATCAACTGTACTATCATCTTCTTCCATCCAGACTGTACTGTCGGCCCCGGAATCTCACCGGATCATGCCTCTCGGCTCGCGGGCTTTACCGCCGGTAGGGAATCTCACCCTGCCCTGAAGATATCTTTTTGTTTATTTTAATACTTTATCTGTTATTTGTAAAGCAGAATTTTTATTTTACTTAGTTTACTGGTTTGGAAATGAAAGTTCCCAGATGAGCAATTTTCATATAATTTCTCAGTTCCAATGCCAATACTCTTAACCGTTCAATCGCTATCTCAACGATTTTTTCATCTGGATCCATTTGATCCACTTTTTCTGCCATAGGCATCCTCCTTCTTCCTGAAATAAAAAAATCCGCCCAGATTAGAACCTAATCTAATCTGAACGGAATACTCATTCAGGCTTGATATTTTCCAAGCAGAAATAGTTTTAATCATTACCCTTTTGTTAGCTACAAGAATTTACAACCTTTTACACCAGTTGCATTATAGCTTTTCATTCCTGTTAGCAGAAATGCTCATTTTTTGATTTGCTGTTAGCAGAAAAACAATAAAAAAAACGGCAATGATTTTTCTCTCATTACCGCTTAAAATAGAGCGTTCCCTATAGGAATCGAACCTACAATAGAGTCTTAGGAGTAGACCCGATACGACATCGGGAAGTGGCATCTAATGCTTAAAAATGC